>ERZ808028.173-NODE-173-length-66923-cov-10.949765_pt1 | contig 66923 bp, 58 predicted proteins | sample MGYA00380184_ERZ808028 | MGnify/ENA primary metagenome ERZ808028 (study PRJEB31490, sample SAMN06133397) | mouse gut metagenome | isolation source: J8_1 | host: mice | place: China: Chengdu | collected 2015-05 ... | reverse complement strand
ATCTTGACATCTTTGCTGCCTTCCCGGATCAGCTTTCCCACCAGACTGTTGCTGCTGGTGTTGGCCCAGTAGGCAGCGAGCTTTTTTTCGTCGAGGAAATACAGAATCGACCACGGATTATAGATATCGGTCTTTTGGCCAAAAGCAAACCCGTCATACCAGTCTTTGACACGCGCTTCCATATCTGTTAAACCAAATTCACATAAAGAAGCAGTCACCTCTTCCTGGGTAAAACCGAAAGAATCGGAATATTTATTTGAGGTTGATGTTATCACGGTCAGGTTATTCAGATCGGAAAAAATACTCTCCTTGCTGACCCGTGTGATACCGGTAAGAATAGCTCTTTCGAAATAGGCATTGGTTTTGAAGGTGGCATTAAACAGGCTTCTGAAAAAAGCGACGATCTCATACCAATAGCCATTGACATAGGCTTCCTGCATGGGGGTATCATATTCGTCCAGAAGGATAAGAGGTTTCCTGCCGTAATAGCGACCCAGATAATCGGACAAGGCCCTTATGGAATCGGCGGCAATGTAGTCCTCCATCTCCGGGGAAACTTTTCGGAACATATCTTTTTCATCTTCATTCAGATGATCACTATCGAGTAGAAAATCATACTTATTATATAATTTCTTTATATTACGGCAGACAGCTTTTTTGGCTGAGGAGAAGGTTGTTTCCTTGATATCGGCAAAGGTCATGAAGATGACAGGGTATGTGCCCTGCAGCCGGCGGTATTTCTCATCATTCCATATATTCAGATTCTCAAACAGGTCGTTTCGTCCTGCGTATTCAACAGAGAAGAACTGCTCCACCATACTCATATTAAGAGTCTTACCAAAGCGTCTGGGTCGGGTAATCAGTGTCACACTGTCGAAGTTCTCCCACCATTCCTTGATGAAAAGGGTCTTATCTATATAGAATGCGTTATTTTCGATCAATTCTTTATAGCTCTGACAGCCAATTCCGATAGTCCTTGCCATGGTAGATACTCCTTCCTCAACGAACAGACGCAATCCTTTTTGCTTATCATATCATATATTTAACGAAATTGTAAATATATTACTTCTATATTTTCAATCTTTCTTAACAGTGCATGCCAGTTCATGGATTGATCTGCGGCTATAATCCTTTTTGACAGGGTGAAAACCGGCGTGTTATACTTAAAAGGTGACAGAGTAAAGGAGTGTGAGGAACAGATGAGTCAAAAATGGACCAAAACGGAACAGGACGGCTATGTCCTGATCGAAAACGAAGGCGGTCAAACACTGGGGCTTGCGGCAGACAGCAGAGTTGGGATTTTGACGGTGGACGGCTATGCGTTTAAGGATTTTCTGGGTACTGGTGAGCTGGTGCCTTACGAGGACTGGCGGCTGCCTTATGAGGAACGGGCGAAGGATCTGGCGGAGAGAATATCTATCGACGATATTGCGGGCCTGATGTTGTACAGCGCCCATCAGCTGATTCCGGCCAAAGGACCGCGGGCGGCTGCCTTTGGCGGAAGTTACGGCGGCAAGAGCTATGAGGAGAGCGGCGTGGATCCCTGGGAGCTGACGGATCAGCAGAAGGAATTTATCGTGAAGGACAAAGTGCGGCATGTGTTGATCATGGGACTGGAGAGCACGGAGACGGCGGTGCGCTGGAATAATAAACTGCAGGCGCTGGCGGAGAACTCCGGATTCGGTATTCCGGCCAACAACAGTTCAGATCCGCGGCACGGGGCAGGTTCCACGGCGGAATACATGGGTGTGACCGGGGAGGCGATTTCCAAATGGGCGAACGGCATCGGCCTGTCTGCGTCCTTCGATCCTGCGCTGGTAAAAGAATTTGGCGAGATTGCCTCGGCGGAATACCGTGCGCTGGGAATCACCACCGCGCTTTCTCCGCAGATTGATCTGGCGACGGAGCCAAGATGGATGCGGTTTGCAGATACCTTCGGGGAACATACGCAGATGACGATTGATATGACCAGGGCCTACTGCGACGGTTTTCAGACGACGCAGGACAGCGAGACGGGCTGGGGTAAGGACAGCGTCAACACGATGGTTAAACATTTTCCGGGTGGCGGCACCTGCGAGGGTGGCAGGGATGCCCACTATGCTTACGGGAAATATGCGGTCTATCCGGGCGGGAACGACAAGGAGCATCTGAAACCGTTCACGGAAGGGGCATTTTCACTGGACGGCAGGACGGGTAAGGCCAGCGCGGTAATGCCTTACTACACGATCTCTTATGACCTGGATCAGAAGTATGGGGAAAATGTAGGTAACTCTTTTAATAAATACCTGATTCAGGATCTGCTTCGGGAGGAACTGGGTTATGAGGGCGTGGTCTGCACAGACTGGGGTATCACCCATGATATGGGAGAGACAGAAGAGGTCTTTGCCGGAAAATGCTGGGGCGTGGAAAAGCTGACGGAGGCGGAGCGTCACTGCAAGGCGATCGAGGCAGGCGTGGACCAGTTCGGCGGCAATAACGATGGGGCGCCTGTGATGGAAGCCTATCGGATGCTGTGTGAAAAATATGGAGAAAAAGAGGCGGAGGCACGGTTCAGACGGTCCGCGCACAGGCTGCTTTTGAATATTTTCCGCACGGGGCTTTTTGAAAATCCGTATCTGAATCTGGAGGAATCCTTACATACGGTGGGATGCCCGGCCTATATGGAAAAGGGTTATCAGTCCCAGTTAAAATCGGTGACGCTGTTGAAAAATAAAAACAAAGTGCTTCCGCTGAAAGAGGGTATCAAGGTTTATATTCCGGACAGGTTTATCAAATCCCATATGAGCTTTATGAGTACGCCTACGGGAGACCGGACAGTGGTTTCCGCCGGGAAACGGGCAGCGGCAGAATATTTTACGGTGGTGGATACGCCGGAAGAGGCTGATGCGGCGCTGTGCTTCATAGAGTCTCCGATTTCCTGCGGATATGATCCGGAAGACCGCAAGGCGGGCGGCAGCGGTTACGTGCCTGTCACACTGCAGTATCGGCCTTATCAGGCGGTGAGCGCGAGACAGCCCAGTCTGGCAGGCGGAGATCCGCTGGAAGCCTCTGCCGACCGCAGCTACCGTGATAAATGGAACAGGGCGGCCAATGAGGCGGATCTTGATCTGGTGGAAGAGATGCGCAGACGGATGGGCGATAAGCCTGTGATCACGATAGTTGCTTTGAAGAATCCCACGGTGATGAGTGAGCTGGAGCCATGCACGGATGCGCTTCTTGTGGAGTATGGTGTCAGTGCGCAGGCGGTTTTGGACGTGATCACCGGAAGATTTACACCTCAGGGACTGCTTCCCGTGCAGATGCCTGCCAACATGGAGACCGTAGAGAAACAGCAGGAAGATGTGGCATTTGACATGGAGTGCTATCAGGATGAAGAAGGACATACCTATGATTTCGGATTTGGTATGAATTTTGATGGTGTGATCGCGGACGAGAGAGTCGGCAGATACCGTAAGTAACAGAAATTTTTCATAAATAGATGTATGTATTTTGTAATAGCGCTATGATCCCGACAGGGAAAATAGCGCTATAAAAATTGCCATAATTAATGCCAGCTTATCTGCAGCTGTTTCTTTTGTGCTGCACAATCGGAGAGATAGAGATTGATCAGCGTCTGGTATGGGATGCCGGAAAATTTAGCCTGTGCTTTTTAATTTTTAATAACCACTTGACAGAATGGGTTAGCTTATGCTAACCTCTATTTGAGAATATAGTTAGATAACACTAACTATGAAAAAACAGATATATACAGGAAAGGGGATGCACAACATGCCATTAACATTTGCAAAAGCAGGAGAACCGGCTTCGATCAAGAAGGTGGGCGGAAAGGAAGAAACGAGACAGTTTCTGGAGAAGCTGGGCTTTGTGACAGGAGCTGCCGTGACGGTTGTCTCTGCAGCGGGAGGAAACCTGATCGTAAATATCAAGGATTCCAGAATCGCCATTGGGAAGGATATGGCCAATCGCATTATGGTTTGAGGGAGGTATTTTTTTGATCAACAGTAAGTTGAGACTAACTTAAGACTTACTCAAAACTTACTCAAAACCAGCTCAGGACTAATTTTAAAACTGAAAAAGATCAGTGGAGGAGGAGACGACAATGAAAACATTAAAAGAAATATCCTGCGGAGAAACGGTGACGGTGAAGCGGCTGACCGGAGAAGGACCGGTGAAGAGGCGGATCATGGATATGGGGATTACGAAGGGCGTCAATGTCTTTGTGCGCAAGGTGGCGCCGTTTGGCGATCCGGTGGAGGTGACGGTGCGGGGCTATGAATTATCTCTGCGAAAAGCAGATGCGGAGATGATAGAAGTCGAGTAGAGAATGACAGAGAACAAAAAGACAGAGAGCAAAAGACAGAGAGCAAAAGACAGAGAATAAAAGGTCAGAGAATAGAAGACAGAGAAAAAAGTCAGGAGGAAGAAAAAAATGTCGATCAAAATTGCACTTGCAGGGAATCCGAACTGCGGCAAGACAACGTTATTCAATGCACTGACCGGCTCCAACCAGTTTGTTGGAAACTGGCCGGGCGTCACAGTGGAGAAAAAGGAGGGCAGATTAAAAGGCAACAGGGATGTGACCGTCACGGATCTGCCGGGTATCTACTCCCTCTCGCCCTACACGCTGGAGGAAGTGGTGGCAAGGAATTACCTGATTAATGAGAAGCCGGATGTGATCCTGAATATTGTGGACGGTACGAATATCGAGCGGAACCTGTACCTGTCCACGCAGCTGATGGAGCTTGGCATTCCGGTGGTGATGGCGGTCAATATGATGGATCTTGTCAATAAAAACGGCGACCGGATCTCCACCGAGAAGCTGGGCAGGAGCCTTGGTTGTGAGGTGGTTGCGATTTCCGCGCTGAAAGGCACGGGCATTCAGGAAGCGTCGGACAGGGCGGTCAGGGCAGCAGGCAGTAAAAAGCAGACAACACAACATAGATTTGAGGACGGTGTGGAGAATGCCATTCACCGGGTAGCCGGAATGCTGCAGGGGGTGGCGGAGGAACAGAAGAGATTCTTTGCCATTAAGTTACTGGAAAAGGACGCAGGGATCAGGGAGCAGATGGAGCAGCAGACAGCGCAGGTGCCGGATGTCAGCGATGAGATCAGGGCGCTGGAGGAGGCGTATGAGGACGATACGGAGAGTATCATCACGAATGAACGGTATGTGTATATCGCTTCTGTCATTGAAGATTGCGTTATCAAGAGCAGGCAGGGCGCATTGACGACTTCTGACAAAATTGATAAAATCGTGACAAACAGATGGCTGGCGCTGCCGGTTTTTGCGCTGGTGATGTTTGTGGTATATTATCTGTCGGTAACGACGATGGGTGGATTTTTGACGGACTGGACCAATGATGTGTTATTCGGGGAGATCATTCCTCCTGCGGTGGAGAGTATCCTTGTAAGTGCAGACTGTGCCGGCTGGCTGCAGGGTCTGATCCTGGACGGGATAGTGGCCGGTGTGGGAGCAGTTCTCGGATTTGTGCCGCAGATGCTTGTGCTGTTCATCATGCTGGCGTTTCTGGAATCCTGCGGGTATATGGCGAGAGTGGCTTTTATCATGGACAGGATCTTCCGGAAATTCGGACTGTCGGGCAGGTCTTTTATCCCGATCATGATCGGGACGGGATGCGGTGTTCCGGGCATCATGGCTTCCCGGACCATCGAAAATGACAGAGACCGGAAGATGACGATCATGACGACCACCTTTATTCCCTGCGGTGCGAAACTGCCGATCATTGCGCTGATCGCGGGCGCATTCTTCGACAATTCGGGAGCTGTGGCGTGGAGCGCGTGGCTGATCGGGATAGCGGCCATTGTCTGTTCCGGCATTATCTTGAAGAAAACAAGGATGTTTGCGGGCGATCCGGCTCCCTTTGTGATGGAGCTGCCGGCTTATCATATGCCCACAGTCAGCGCGGTGCTGCGCAGCATGTGGGAGCGCGGCTGGTCCTTTATTAAAAAGGCTGGCACGATCATCCTTTTATCTACGATCGTACTCTGGTTTCTGATGCGCTTCGGATGGACGGAAGGAAGTTTCGGAATGCTTGAGGCGGAAGAGCTGGAGGCCAGTATTCTGGCGAAGGCGGGCGGCCTGATCGCATGGATTTTTACACCCCTTGGCTGGACACAGGCGGGAGAAGGCTGGAAAATGGCGGTTGCGGCGATTACCGGCCTGATTGCAAAGGAAAATGTGGTGGCGACCTTCGGGATGCTGTTTGGGTTTGCGGAGGTTGCCGAGGACGGGACCGAAGTGTGGGGCAGCCTGGCCACGGTGATGACGCCGGCTGCGGCTTTCGGATTTCTGGCTTTTAACCTGCTGTGCGCTCCCTGTTTTGCGGCTATGGGGGCGATCAGACGGGAGATGAACAACGGCGGCTGGTTCTGGTTTGCCATCGGGTATCAGACGGCGCTGGCCTATGTGGTGGCGATGTGCATTTATCAGATTGGCACGCTGGCGGCAGGCGGCGGGTTTGGGATCGGCACGATCGCAGCATTCGTGCTGACGGCCGGTTTCCTGTATCTGTTGTTTCGGCCGCACAGAGCGACGGGCGGGTCTTTTACGAAAACTGTGCGGGTCTCTTCCGGCAGGCTGTCGTGATGAAATGTCCGGGAAAACGAAATTTCTAATGTTGTTAACTATAGCATACAGGAGACAGATCTGTATGGCACCCGGAATGACGGTGATCAAATAAGATGGTGAGGATAAGGAGATAATGATATGGGAACAGTGATAGTATTGGCGATCGTGGCGGGAGCTGTTGCACTGGCGGTTCGCAGCATGATCAGGGATAAGAAGGCAGGCAGGTCAATCCAGTGCGGCGGGGACTGCAGCCGTTGCGGCGGTTGTCACTAAACAGAAAAATCGGCGGAAAGCGGCGTATTTTGGGCGGTGCAACTGCCGGTTGACAAATTTCCAAGTGCTATATATAGCCTTTTTATATGGTTTTGCGGTATAAAAGAGAGGTAGCATATGTTCCCAACTGTCTGAGAACAAGGTCGATATGCCTGCGCAGGCGACCCGCATTGTGTATGGGGAATTGCGCCGAATCAATACCTTATATGAGCGCATCCGGAATAAGGATATTCGACGTAACCGACAAAAACAAGACAAAATGGAGTGGGACAATGCTGCGTAAAAACAAAGATCATACATCATAAAAATAATATGGTAAAAACGATGCGCAGAAAAGAGGCATATTATGACACTTGGAGAAAAAATATATTCGCTGAGGGTTAAGAATGGGCTTTCCCAGGAGGCGTTCGGGGAGAAGCTGGGGGTATCGAGACAGTCCGTTTCAAAGTGGGAGACGGACCAGTCGGTTCCGGAGTTGGATAAGATCGTGATGATCAGCGAACTGTTCACGGTCACCACGGATTATCTGTTAAAAGAATCGGTTGCGGAGCCGGCCTTTGGACAATGGAAAGGAACGACGGCAGCAGAAGGATCCGGGCAGTGGAATGGAGCATCGACGGCAGCAGGAGGGGCCGGACAGTGGAATGGAGCATCGACGGCAGCAGAAGGATCCGGACAGTGGACGAAAGCGTCCGGGGCGGAGCAGGCCTCCGATGTGTGGGGAGAGTCTTCGGATACCGAACAGGACGCATATGAGTGCCGGGGACGTGCCGTGGTGAAGCGGGGCTTTTCCTATGAATATAAGAGTAAGAGAAGCTGGCGCGGGATGCCGCTTGTGCATGTCAATATCGGGTTCGGAAGATCTGCAAAAGGGGTGATCGCCATTGGGCTTGCGGCTAAGGGGATCGTGGCCATCGGTCTGGCGGGCCTGGGCGTGATCACTCTGGCTCCGGTGGGCATCGGTCTGCTTCTGTCCGCAGGGATCGTCGCCATTGGCGGTATTGCACTGGGTGATTTTGCCATCGGTGTGGTGGCCATAGGCGCTTTCTGCGTAGGGCTTTTCTCCATGGGAGCGCTGGCGGTGGGACAGTTCAGCTTCGGTGCTATAGCGATCGGACAGCAGGTCGCAGTGGGCGATGTGGCGCGGGGGGATATCGCGCTGGGATTCAGCGAAGCGACGGGAACCGTTTTTCAGCAGATCACAGGGGAACAGGGCGGATTTGATCCGCAGGATGTACTGCGGGCGATCGACGAACATGTGGCCGATTACTGGTTCATCTTTAAGCAGTGGATAAAAGGGATGATCTACATTGCAGCGGGCATATAGAGAAGGAGGAAGGGATATGCTTGAAATTCTTCTGTTACTTAATTTTATCGTGCCGTTTGTGATGGTCCTGGTCGGGGTCATCCAGCGGAAATTTCCGGTGGATAACATGGGTGCTCATAAGCGCGCCCGCTATAATCAGAACGGATACAGCACGCCTGTCTCCATGCGATCGCAGGCGCATTGGGATTATGCCCAGAAGATCGCCCCTGTTCTGTTTATCCGGCTGGGAACCTATCTGTTTGCCGCGGAAGCTGTTTTGAGTCTTGGCCTGTTTCTTCTTCGGGTCTCCGTGGATTGGATACTCGTTTTGGGATCGGGCCTCGGGTTTGTGGGCCTGATCGGTGCATTTCTTTATACAGATGCGAAAATAGAGGCATTTGTGCGCGAAAAATCAGATGATACGGAATCCATTGTATGAAGATAAGCAAAAAAAGAGCCGGCCGGTATGGAACAGCAATCCATCCGGGCAGCTCTTTTTTATAGATAGCGACATTGGATATTTTGTTTTCGGCCTTGCAGAAGCTGCTGTATATGGCTGCTGCAAGAACCGGAAACAGAAATTTGTTATGGCGTTTACGATATCTTAACGGAAAGAATCCGGGCTTTCATATTTATGGGGACTGGTGCACCAGCCGCCTTCGTAGAGAATCGTCATGTATAAGGTCTTTTCACCGTTTGAGACCTGTACATAGCATACACCGTCTTTGAACTGGTCTGTGATGTCTATTTTCTGATCGTAGTAGTAGACCCAGATGCTGCCGTCTTCTTTATAATCTACGGTGGGCTGCTGCAGGTGATCCATCAATTCGGCTTCCGTTAATGGACGCTCGGTGCCGTCCGCCTCGATTGCAACGCCGCCGCCGTGGAGGTCTTCACGCGTGCCGTCTTCGTTTTCATACCACAGGTCGTAGCTTCCGTTTGCATTGTATACGATGTCCGCATCTGTCTGGTCGCCCTGGACCCAGAGCTGGATCTTTCTCTGAACACCGCCTAAATCTGCCGCATATACTATGCCGCCGCCGCTGACAAATGCCAGACATATTGCCGCTGCTGCCACTGCAGCCTGAAATTTTGCTTTTTTCTTCATAATGATCATCCTTTCTTCCTCCAGAGATATTTTGCCGGAGGGTTGTAATACTGAAAACGCCTGCTTATACTTCTCTTTATTCGTCATTTTCCCATTCCTCCTGCAACTTTTCCTTGAGCAGCGAACGCCCGCGCGACAGCCTGACCTTCACATTGCTTTCCGACAGTTTCAAAATACCTGCAATTTCATGTATGCTGTAATCTTCATAATAAAACAGATGGATCACAATCCGGTATTTTTCAGGGAGATTCATAGCCGCTTCGAATAATTCGCCCGATTCCGGTGTTTCAAAGGATAAGGTCTCCATATAATCTTCCAGAGACTGCTTATTCCTCCGCCAGAAAGTACGGTTCATATTTTTTGCTTTATTGATCGTCACCCGCAGCAGCCATGCGCGTATATGCTCTTCGCTTTCAAATTCTTTTTTTAATGAGTAGTACTGAATGAAGGTATCCTGGACAACATCTTCCGCATCTTCGGCGTTCTTGCAGACATTGAATGCCGCTGCGTAAAGATTGCCCTGATATTTTTCAAACAGTTTTTGCATTGGTAGTCTCATGAGTGCTCCTTTGGTAGTTATTAAAAGGCCTTTCACTAATAGTACAACTCGTAAAGTAAAAAGGTTACAGCTTTTTAAAAAAAATTTTATATAAGTTCCAAAGGCAATATTTGATGTTGACAACGGCATACTCAGGTATTAATATATACTTAGCAATACAAAGTATTTAGAAACTGATAAAATGGAAAGTCACACAAAACACCCTGCCATAAAAGTTATAGTAAACGAAATGTCTAACGTCGTTAATGATAAGGAATATTTACACAAGGGGTTCGGTACAAAGTATCGGGGAGAATAGGAAGGGATGAGGAATGCAGGAAAAATATGAAAGGCAGATGAAGAAGGGGGTTCTGGACATGCTTGTCCTGCAACTGCTTACGGCGGAGAAGAAATACGGCTATCAGCTGATCATGGAGCTGCGGGAAAGGACCGGTGATATTTTCGGCCTAAAAGAAGGAACACTCTACCCGATCCTTTACCGTCTGGAGGAAGAGGAACTGGTGGAGAGCAGATGGTTTGAGGCGGAGAATAAGCAGATACCGCGGAAATATTATCTGATGACGGATAAGGGACAGCAGACTCTCGCTGAAATGTATCAAAGCTGGCGGCAGATCGCGGAAGGCGTGGAGCGGTTGATGAACCGGGAGAAGAATGAGGAAGCAGGAAAGGATAATTAAAATGGATGCAGAGAAATATGTAAAGAAAATTGTCAGGAATCTGAAATGCACAGGAGCGAAGAAGAAGGAGATCGGAGACTCGCTGTTGTCTGATATTGCTGCCCGCAGAGAACAGGGGGAGGCGATGGAACAGATCATGGAGAGTATGGGTTCACCGGAGGAGATCGCGGAGGCTTTCAGCCAGAATCTTTCCGATGCCGACAGGAAGGCATACAAAAGAAGGCGGATCGGGATGACCATTGGGCAGATTGTGGCAGTCCTTGTATTTTTGTCTGTTCTGGCATGGTGGATGATCCCGAAACCGGCGGCGCTTGGCGATGATCTCTCGCAGGAAGCGGTTACCGCCAGTGTGGAAAATGTGGTCGTCATGTTGAACCAGAATGATTTTGACGGGTTGCAGGAGCTGGCGGTTGACGAATTAAAGAGCAAGCTGACACAGGAAACGATGGACGAAGTACGAAAGGGTATCTCCGAAGACTGGGGCGAGATGCAGTCGATCGGGAAGGTATACATGCAGGGTTTGAAGCAGAAGGGTAAAGTGATGGTTGTCACACAGGTTGACGCGGTCTATGAAAATGTCAGTGTGGTTTATACGATTTCTTTCGATGAAGATCTGAGGCTGGGAGGGCTGTACATGCGATGAATACAATGATGACAGCATTTGTGATATGGGCGTTGGCAGGCGGCGTGATGGTCGCCTTCGGCATTTATGCTTTGAGCTCAAAAAGGGCGCTGCCCTTTGGATTCTGGGCGAATGCCAAAGTGTTTGAGGTAAGCGATGTGCGGGCATACAACCGTGCTTTGGGGAAGTTGTGGTGTGTCTTCGGCGTATGCTTTGTGCTGCTGGGGCTTCCCCTTTTGGGAGGGCAGAATTCTCCGTATATTATCCTGTCCATTCTGGGATGTATGGTGGAAGCGATCGTGGCGATGGTCGTGTATGTGACGGTGATCGAGAAGAAATACCGCACCAGATAGCCGGAAATTCTCTGATGATGAAATTTTTAATGTTGCAAACTATAGTTATCCAAATTTATCCAACCGGGAATTTGTGACTGTGACGCTTCGGAATGGAGGAAAAGATGGGATTTTGGGTATTTATGATCGTGGCCGACATGGTGATGCCTCTTTTGATGGTGATCATGGGGCGTGTGTTCGTCAAGCATCCGCCGAAAACGATCAACAATGTGTACGGCTACAGGACTGTTCTGTCCAGAAAGAATCAGCAGACATGGGATTATGCGCATGATTGCTGCGGCAGGTTGTGGCAGAAGACGGGCCTGGTCATGTGCCTTTTGACGCTGCTGGTCGCTCTGCCGGTCAAAGACAGAGGAGATACTGTCGTGGGCTGGGTACTGGGTATCTGGGTATGCCTGCAGTGTGCCGTATTGATCTTGTCAGTGCCCGCGGTGGAACGGAAGTTAAAGAAAAGATTTGATGGAGACGGGAATCTTTTAGTATAGGCTGGTGGTCGTATGGGGAGTGGAGAAGAGACTGCGGAAATCAGGACAGTGGAGCAGATACAGGAATCAGCGGGAATGCGCAAGGAGCAGCAGCTACAGTCAATGCAGAAGGTACAGCAACTGCGGATTGCGGGGCTGTGCTGTGATCTGGTTCTGCCCGGGGACTATGAGCGGGGGCAGATGCGGTATCCGGTGCTCTATGTCAACGGAGAGATACCTGCGCAGGAGATTCTCGCAGAGGTGAAACGGGCAGGCGGCCGGACGGATTTCATTCTGCTTTGTGTCAGACCGGACAGTTGGAATGATGATTTCACGCCGTGGCCTGCGCCGGCCTTCCGTAGAGACGAGGAGCCGCCGCAGGGCAGGGCGCAGACATATCTCGCCCGGCTGGCGGGAGAGATCAAACTATATATGGATATGCATTACCGGACGAAACCAGAGCCGGAGCATACGGCGCTGGCGGGCTATTCTCTTGGTGGTCTGACGGCGCTTTATGCGCTTTATCAGACTGACAGCTTCGGGTGGATCGCCAGTCTTTCCGGATCGCTGTGGTATGACGGTTTCTGTGAATATATGGAAAAAGAAAGGCCGCTGCGGCGGGAGGTTAACGTCTATCTCTCTCTGGGAAAGAAAGAGCGGTTAAGCAGAAATCCGCGTATGGGTAAAGTGGCGGCGTGCACGGAGCGGGCCAGACAGATTCTGGAATCGCAGCTGGGGCAGGAGCCGGCAGGGGAGATGAAGGAGGAGCAGGCAGACAGCCGGAAAGGTGCAGATGACCGGAGCAGAAGCGGAGAAGTCTGTCTGGAATGGAACGAAGGCGGCCATTTTCATGAGACGGCAAAACGGTTTGCCAGGGCAATTTTATGGTGGGAGGGAAGGAACCTATGAGACTGGGATTTTGGATGTGTTTTGTTTTGGCGGTGGTGTTTGCCGTGCTTGCGCTGTTGTTTGGACTGGGCAGGGAGAAAGCGGCAGGATTCGTATCAGGATTCAATTCGATTCCGCAAAAAGAGCAGGAGAAGTACGATAAAGCCTGGATCGCAAGAGATATGCGGAATTCTCTTTTCGTGTGGGCGACCGTCATGCTGGCAGGCGCGGCAGGCTCCCGTTTTATATCGGGCTATTTCGCGGTGGCCGCCTATGTTGTATGGATCGTGCTGTTTTTCCGGGAGGTACATCTGGATGCACGGAAGGCATTTGAGAAGTATTTATTATGAAGGTTTACTATAATATTCAAAGGAACCGTGGCGCAGAAGGCTATTTATGGTAAAATAGGAATGGGCATAAAAGCCGGGCGGCTCATAAGCACACAGCACAGCGGCAGAAAACAAGGAGAAATGACAGCATGGCGACGATCAAAGAGATTGCCGAAAAGGCGGGGGTATCGATCGGGACGGTTGACCGCGTTCTGCATAACCGGGGCATGGTGAATGCGCAGACGAAAGAGCGCGTAGAGGCCGTTATGCGGGAATTGAACTATCGGCCCAATCAGGTAGCGCAGGGATTGGCGGTGATGAAGAAGAAACTGAAGATCGGTTTTTTTATTCCTGGTGTGGAATACCATCCCTATTTCCAGCATGTGGCCCGCGCGGCACAGAAGAAGGCGAAGGAGCTGGCACAATACGGTGTGCAGGTGAACTTCTATCCGGTGGGAAAAAGCAGGGAACTTTCTTTTTCCAGGGGATCGGCATACTGGCATATGCTGCGGGAGCTGGACGGGATCGTGACTCTGGGCCTGGATACGCCGGAAATACGGGCTTATGTGGGAGAGGCGCGAAGACTTGAGATACCGGTGGTTTTTTATAATACCTATGTGGCGGATCAGGAATTTCTTGCGTATGTGGGATGTGATTATGAGCAGTCCGGCAGACTGGCGGCGGGCCTTGGCGCGCTTGTCGGGGGTGAGGACGCCGGAGTGTGCATTTATTCGGAGGGGAATGAGGCGGTAACCAGCCATAGGGAGCGTATAAAGGGCTTTTGCAGGGAAGCGGCGGAGCGGTATCCGGGGATGAAGATTCTGGATATTTGTCAGATTGAAGAAGAACAGGAGCAGAACGAGGCTTCGGTGCGGGAAATGTTTTGCAGATATCCGGATGTGAACGTGGTTTATGTGGTGAATCCCAGAGATTATGAGATCTGCCGGACAGTTGCAAAGATGGATGCGAAGCGTCAGGTGAAGATCATAACCAATGATCTTGTGGAGGATCTGGAAGAACTGATCAGGCAGGGCAGTGTTTCGGCTACGATCTGTCAGGAGCCGGAGAAGCAGGGGGAGCAGTCTCTGGAGATACTGTTTCAGTATCTTGCCTATGGTACGCTTCCGAAAGAGAAGATGTGTTACACAGACCTGAGTATACATATTGCACAAAATCTCTGAAAATGAACGGATCAGGATTCCGCCGGAAATCATTTGTGCAAAATCCCGACAAAGCTGACAGCCGTGCACGTTAACGGACGAGAAGCTAAGAGGACAGAGTCCGGCTGGGGAAACAAAAATTGTGCACTATAACGAAAAATATACTTTCGCACAGAAAACGGATTGACATTTTCGCCAATCCGTTTTTATAATGAGACAACCGTTAACGTACACGGAAATATCACGAAGATGTTTCCAGACAAAATAATCAGGCAGAAGTATAAAATTTAACCAAAATCGAAAGGAGCAAACACATGAGAGCAACCAAAGAATATCGTCTTTCCATGACAGATGAAGCACAGAAACTGGTGGACAAGTTGACGCTGGAGCAGAAGGTATGGCTGATGAGTGGGAATATAGATCTTACCACCACCTCGGCAGAGGCACTGGCGGCCCTTGCAGAAGCGATGGAGAGTGAAGAGAATCATTATAATGTGACGCCTTACGCGGCGGGCGGTCTGGAGGAATACAACCTGCCGCCGATGCTGTTTGCGGACGGCCCGCGGGGCGTGGTATGCGGCAACTGGCAGACGACGTGCTTCCCGGTTTCCATGGCAAGGGGAGCTACCTTTGACACGGCTCTGGAGGAGAAGGTGGGACACTGCATCGGCAAAGAAGTGCGGGCTTTTGGCGGCAATCTTTTTGCGGGAGTATGCATCAATATGCCTTATAATCCGGGCTGGGGCAGAAGTCAGGAGACTTACGGGGAAGAGACATATCAGATCGGCCAGATGGGAGCCGCACTGGTGCGGGGCGTGCAGGATGAGGATATCATGGCGTGCGTGAAGCACTATGCCTTCAACGACATGGAAAATGCGCGCTTCAAGTGCAGCGTGACCTGTGACCAGCGGACAGAGCAGGAGGTATATCTGCCGCACTTTAAGGACTGTGTGGACGCAGGGGCAGCCAGTATCATGAGTTCTTATAACCGGTATAACGGCGTGCACTGCGGTCATCACAACTATCTGCTGCGTCAGGTATTGAAGAAAGAATGGGATTTCGACGGTTTCGTGATGTCCGATTTCTGCTGGGGCGTCCGGGATACGGTGGAGGCGGCCAACGGCGGCCAGGATATGGAGATGATGTGGACGCAGTTTTTCGGGAAGCGTCTGGTGCAGGCAGTACAGGACGGCTTCGTGCCGGAAGAGCGTATCAATGAAGCGGCACTGCGCATCGTGCGGACAATCCTTGCTTTTGATAAAGATCACAAAGAATACGACATGTCTGTGGTGGGCTGTGCAGAGCATATCGCGGTGGCGAAGGAAGCGGCACAGAAGGGCATCACCCTGATCAAGAATGAAAAGGTGCTTCCGCTGAAAAAGAGCGAGACGAAGAAGATTGCCCTGATCGGCAAGCTGGCAGACACGGCGGTCATCGGCGACCATGGTTCCAGCTGGGTGCGCCCGCCTTACGTAGTGACGCCGAAGGAAGGGCTGGAGAAGGCGAACCCGGACTGTGAAGTGCTGTTCCATGACGGTGTCGATGTGGAGAGTGCGAAGAAACTGGCGGCCAGCGTCGATGCGGTCATCTTCGTGGTAGGCTATGACCATGACGACGAAGGGGAATTTATCTCCGAGAATGAGGCGGAGAACTATACAGGTTCCATGGGCGGCGACCGGAAGTCAGGTCTGGGGCTGCACAAAGAAGACATAGAGCTGGTGAAGCAGGCAGGCCCGGTGAATGAGAAGTCTGCGGTGGTCCTTGTGGGCGGCAATATGATCATGATGACAGAGTGGTATGACTGTGTGAATGCCGTGATCATGGCTTATTATCCCGGTATGGAGGGTGGCACCGCGCTGGCGGAGATCCTTTACGGTGATGTGAATCCGTCGGGTAAGCTTCCCTATGTGGTTCCTTATGTGGAAGAGGATCTGCCGCATGTGGATTGGGAGGCAACAGACCAGTACTATGAGTATTACCACGGCTATACCCGTCTGGAAAAAAACGGCGTGAAGCCTCTGGTCCCATACGGTTTCGGTTTAAGCTATACCACTTTTGATATTTCTGATCCGAGGGCAGCAGTGGAAGGAGATTGCCTGAAAGTGACGGCCAGGGTTAAGAATACCGGTGACAGGGATGGCGACGAGGTAGTGCAGCTCTATGTGGGCTTCCAGAATTCCGCAGTAGACAGGCCGGTGAAACAGCTGCGCGGCTTTACCCGCGTATCCTTGAAGGCGGGGGAAGAGAAGACGGTGGAGATCGTCACGCCAGTTGAAAAGCTGAAATGGTATAATCCGGTTTACCGCGAGTGGCAGTTAGAGCATATGGATTATCCGATCTATGTAGGTTCCAGCTCCGCACAGGAAGATCTCACAGAGACGGTGATCAGCCTGTAGAGTGGCAATAGGGCCTGCCTTGATGCAGGCAGTGTTGACGGCAGATAAAGTGGTAGATAAAGTACCATATAAAGTGCCTTATCGCATTCAGTCAGGTTGAGAATGGACACACCCGAATCGGCCCGGCGGTTGGTTTTCGTCATATGCCGTAAAAATTAAAAATAATATAATAATTTCATAAAATATTTGTTTGCATCTGCTGCACGGCAGCGGATGCACCGGCGCTAAGAAAGGAGTCAGAAAACGCATGGGAGACAAAAGATATTTGAAATGGTATAACAAGATAGGCTACGGCTCGGGAGATCTGGCCGCAAACTGTATCTATGGACTGCTGACCAGCTTTGTGCTGATCTATCTGACAGATACGGTAGGGCTGAATGCCGGGATCGTCGGCACACTGATCATGTTTTCGAAGTTTGCGGACGGTATCACGGACGTATTCTTCGGCAATCTGATCGACAAGACACACACGAAGCTGGGTAAGGCGCGTCCCTGGATGCTCTGGTCACAGATCGGCAACTGTATTCTGCTGGTAGCGGTTTTTGCGATTCCGGAAAGTCTGGGTGAAACGGCTAAATATGCCTATTTCTTCATCACCTACACACTGTTGAACGCAATCTTCTACACGGCCAATAATATTGCCTATGCGTCGCTCACTTCCCTGATCACGAAGAACGGCAATGAGCGTGTGCAGATGGGTTCCATCCGTTTTATGTTCTCTCTGGCGACAAACCTGACAGTGGCTTCGGTCACAGTAGGACTGGTGGGCAAATTCGGCGGCGGCGCCACGGGATGGAGAACAGTAGCCTTTCTCTATGCGGTGATCGCTCTGATCGTGAATACGATCTCCGTTTTCTCGGTAAAAGAGCTGTCGGAGGAAGAATTGACAGAAGGCGTAGAAGTTACGGAATCAGAGCCGCAGGAGAAGATTTCCTTTGGAGAATCCCTGAAACTCCTGATCGCCAATAAATATTTCCTGATGATCGCAGCTTTCTATATTTTGATGTATATTCAGACAGGTATCGCCGGTATCGGTATCTATTACATGACGTATGTGATCGGCAATCCGGCAATGCTGGGAACTTTCTCTATGGCGCAGATGCTGCCGATGGTTATCGGTCTGGCGTTCACACCGGCGCTGGTAAAGAAGTTCAAAGGCATGTACAAGGTTAACTTTTACGGTTATGTGATGGCAGGTATATTCCGCATCGGCTTCATCGTCGGCGGCTATCTGGGGATTATCCCGCTGATGCTCATCAGTTCTGCGCTGGCAGGCCTGTGCACCAGCCCGGTTACGGGAGATATCAACGCGGTGATCTCGGCGGCTTCCGAGTACACGGTGCGCACGAAGGGCAAGCATATTGAAGGAGCCATGTTCTCCTGCTCCTCACTGGGAATCAAGGTGGGAGGCGGCCTCGGCTCGGCGATCTCCGGTATGCTTTTGGAAGCCAGCGGTTACGTGCCGAACGCGGCGCAGCAGTCGGCGTCCACGCTCAACATGCTGAACTTCATGTATCTGTGGTTCCCGATGATCTCGATCATCCTGATCAGTATTATCATGTATAATCTGAAGGTTGAGAAGGCCAATGCGGACTGGGATGCAGAGCATGGTGTGCGATAGAACGATATCGGTGAAAATCATAAGGAAAAGATACTTGTGAAGAAAGTAACCGTAGTTGTGGCATTAGACCTCGGTACGGGCAAAAAATCCTGACAATGAAAGTGAATAGAGAACTATCAGATATAGTGGTAGATTATAGGGATACTTGAATGAGAGTGTCCCTATTTTTATGTAGGGCATTCCATAGTGGGATGCTCTTTTCAATTCAATTTTAAAAGGAGGAACAGAAAAATGTCAAATACAGCGTTAAGGGCAGGGTAAGGATATTTGATGAAGTCGGGGAAGCTGCCGGGGAAAACGCAAAAAAGGTACAGCGGTATATCTGGCTTTCCCGACTGTCGGATGAACTTCTTGCTTTGGTGGATGGTAAAAAGCTCGGTTTCTCACAGGGCGTTGACATTTCCTTTCTGGCGGAGGAAGCGCAGCAGTGGGTACAGGCTGTCATGGAGGAAAAAGGCTGTAACGTCAGCATGGTGCAGTCGGCAAAAATAAAAGAGTATCCCCTGTTATCAAGCCGTTTTCAGAAAAGCTTGGATTTTTGGAAATGTGCATAACAGGCTATGGAATCATGGATAACTCTATTCACAGCACATGGAAAAGCTAAAGAGCAGCTTTCCCACGTCCTGCAAACAGAGTTACCCACAATTCCATAAGACAGCCAGTTATACACATTACCAGCAATGCCGGCTACTACGGAATCCCCCTCATTCCTACCTGGAAGATATTAAAACTTGATTTGAGATAAAAAAGATATGCTATAATTCTTCTGCAAAACAAAAAATTTTATTTTTTTACAACCAAAATGACAAAATCCGTACTTAGTATAGTGGAGGCTGTTTATCTACAAAATAACAAGGAGGTGAAAACATACTATGGATGACGAGACGATTGTAAGTCTTTACTGGGCAAGAGATGAAAGTGCGATTGCAGAAACATCTTCAAAATATGGCGGGCTTTGTAATCATATCGCAAATAACATTCTCTCAAACTACCAAGACAGGGAAGAATGTCTCAACGATACTTACCTTGCAGTCTGGAACGCAATCCCGGATAAGCACCCAAACAGATTTTCCGTATTTTTGAGCAGGATTGTCAGAAATCTGGCTTTGAAGAAATATGAATATATTTCTGCTGCTAAAAGAAATCCGGCTGTTGTTACCTCATTAGAGGAATTAGGTGACTGCGTATCCGGGACAGACAGCATAGAGTCGGAAATCGAAAAAAAGCATATCGAAAGTACGATTGATAAGTTCCTCTGGCGGTTAGAGGAAGAAAAACGGACTGTATTTATACGGCGGTACTGGTATTTTGATTCAATCGAAACGATCTGTAAATATACAGGCTTCAGCCAGAGCAAGGTAAAATCCATGCTTTACGAAATGCGCCGCAAGTTAAAAAAATATTTAGAAAGTGAGGGTATCAAAGTATGAACAAAAAACAGCTTTCCGAACATATTGGGAACATTGATGACCGGCTTGTTGAACAGGCAGAGAATATCCCAAATTACAGACAACTGCATCACCGTCAGACAATAAGACGCTTCCTTACTGCCGCCGCAGCTTTTGTGCTTATGGCTTGCAGCTTTAGTGCAGGCGCGTTTGCCTTTGCCCGTGAAACAGTGGTTGAAGTGCCAGTAGAACAGGAAATGATAAAGTTGGAAGAAATCAATCTTACACTGCTCCTGCCCGATGATTGGAAAGGAAAATATTCTGTAGAAGCTAGTGGTCAGAATTATATTGTTTATCACACACAGGTCAGAGAAGATGTCAGTGCGGGGATAGACGCATTTGACGGCGGTGTCCTGTTTTATATCGTCTGCTATGAGGAATCCATGACACCGGAACAATTCATAGAAAAGGGATATGATTTTGTCCAGTACCGTTATCTGTTTTCTACCAGCGATAAAACTTACATTCTCTGCTATCCAAGTGACGTACAGTGGAATCCCGAAAATTCAGAACAGGAAACGGAATATCTGGGAATGGAGGGAGAAATAAAAGATATTAAGTTTGTGGTTGACAATATCCTTGCGGACTGAAAATGTTTTGAATCTTGAAACAGGCATGGTGGGAATGCTGAACGTAAGGTATTTTTGTTCATAACCATATAGCTTTAACAGAAAAGTAAGTTTTAGTATCACAATTACGTGGAGGTTAAAAATGAGAAACACAAAACAGAAACTATGGAAAAATATTTTGGTAATTGGCATTTTATCCGCAATATTACTTTCCGGGTGCGGCAAAGAAAATGTGCCAAAGGAAGAACCACTTATGGGCAGCGGCAGTGAAAGTATAGTGGCAGAAAAAGACAGTGTGCCGGAAGAAAATAATGCAGAAGCCGAAAGGCCGACAGAAGATACTGCACCCGGTGAAAAGGTTCTGGAGCAGGCTATAAGCGAATGGAAAGAAATGTACGCTTCGTTTTATGAGTATAAGGATTGCTCCGCAGTTCTTGTGGAACGTAAAGAAAATGACGGAACGGTGGACGAGATATTCACACTGGATATTACATACTTGTCCGGGCAGCCGGAAAGCGATGAGCCGGAGCATTTCATTGCGGATATGAAAGCAAGCTATCCGGCGGATAATCCAGAGGATATTACTTTATGGATGGATAACAGCGGCGGGGCAATGACTGATTTCACACTGTTTAAAGAGTGTGGTCCCGGTTGACAGGTAATATCCCACTGATATTTCCAAAGATACCTTATGTTCAGCATTCCCATCATATTTGAATGTTTAATCGGTATATATAAAAACTGCCAGTTGTGTCTGCTAAGGAAGCTGTAACATTGCTTTTGCATTGCCGCCCTTGAAAACGGACACGTCAACAAAGACACCGAGGACAGCATAAGACAGCGGCTTATCACCGCCCTGTTCAAGTTCCGTTTTGACTGAAAAGGGCGGCAAGGACATTTACCTCACCAGTTTAGAATACGGCGCACTCTGCTACCTTGTCGCCATGCCTTCGTCACGTCACAACGGGGGAGGAGGTGAACTCGTATGAAGAAACCTTTTTTCCACGATGAAATGACAATCCGGCATCAGTTTGACCGTCTGTGTCAGATGTCGCTCAAGGGCGAAGCCGCCAGTTATTACAGATATATGGAATACCGCAGGCGGCATGAAGCCATGTTCTCTGAACTGTCTAAAAAGGAGCTGAATCGGTTGTTTGTTATGGATGAGTATGGAGTAGAAAACAGTCATTTCAAAGTGTATGGATATGACATTGAGGTGAAGGATGCCCTGATTGCGGAAGCGTTGCAGGCTCTTTCAGAAAGGAAGCGGAATGTAATACTGCTTTCGTATTTTCTGGAGATGAGCGATGCGGATATAGCAAGGGAAATGAACCTTGTGCGGAGTACAATCCAGATTGATACAGGGGAAGCGGCTGCGCTAGGAAGTGCGACCGCCTCCCTTTTTATATGTTACAGTCCGGTAGACTTATACTGCCTGCGGTAATCCAGAGGCGTCTGCCCGTAAGCCTTTTCAAACAGCCGGTAGAAATGGCTTCTGTTGGAAAAGCCCAGTTCATCGATGATGGCGGAGATGCTTTTATCGGTGCCGGCGAGCATGGTCCGCGCCTCTTCGAGGTAGACGGACTGCCCGTATTCGAGAATGGTCTTGCCGGTGTACTTCTTGATGATCCGGTTCAGATATTCTCCGTTGTAGTGCAGCTGGGAGGACAGTTCTTCCCTGGTGCAGCGTCCGTGACTGGATTTCATGATGTGGGTGATCTTGCTGAACAGATATTCCTGATTGTCTGACTCGGAGTGTATGCGGTTGATGCTGAACAGACCGGGATCTGTCATCAGCTGCAGCAGTCGGGAGAAAGCGCCCTTGATATAAAAAAGGGAGCCGGGCTGCAGGTTGATGATTTCATGCAGGATGCTGTTGAACAGCGGCGCCGTCTTTTCCAGGATCCTGTCGGCGGGGATGACGGGAAAGCAGTCGAGATAGACTTTGTCGAACTGCAGGGACTGGTTCTGGCTGTCCTGAAAAAGCTGCAGTACCAGATTGGCGTCGTCGGGTTTGGAGGCGACGGCAGCCATCTCATAGTATTCGGCCAGCAGTTCCGCGATAAAGTCATCCCGCATCATGAGAAAAACGGCCTGAAAATCACCGGTGAAATCTTCAGAGTGCCGTATGTTTTTATTCATGATACAGCATTCGCCGGCCTCGTAGGTGAAGATCTGGTTCTCTACATGGTTGGTCACACAGCCCTGCAGGACATACATGATCTCGATGCAGGAATGCCGGTGCAGGGGCCTTCTTTTCGTGAAATCCACGACCTTTTTGTCCAGCTGGAGAGGACGGTAAGAGTGTTGCGTGAACTGGAACATATTGAAGAGGCCCTCCTGTTCTCTACAGGTCTCCAGCAGGATCATGAAGGGGGTCTGGATCCCGTACTGTGACAGATCCTGACTGATGACCAGAGGATTGGAGGGATCACTGAGAAGCTGCAGTTCTTCCGGAGAAAAGTAACACTCCGGCGGATATTTTTTTGAAATATGAATATGGGTATTTGGGGCGGCCGGATCTGCCGGCCGGGGAGTTTTCGGGTGGTTTGTCATGGAAAGCTCCTTTTTTTGTACAGTACACTTTGACATTCCGACAGCTGGCGTCCACAGGTTGAATATGGTTACAAACGGGCTTTCTGCCAGTTGGTTTCTGTCATTGAGCGCCGGAAAGGATGCACCTATAATGAGATATAAACAGTAATCTGCACAACAGTTCTGCTTACAGCGCTGTGCTGTATGCAGGAAAGCATACAGCAAGGGGTACGGATCCGCAAATATGTATGGACAGTATAACATGAAAAGGCGGAAATGGAAAGGCGGGTTTCTGAACTGTTATCGGCAGACATTTTGTAAAAAAGTAGAGAGGAGAGGGTATTATGATCCGGGAGAATTTTAACAGAGACTGGCAGTTCGCCAGAGGGAGCGCATCACTGATGTCGGCTTTTATGGGAGGGCAGCAGTTTGAGGCGGTGAATCTGCCGCATGACGCCATGGTGCATGAGGAGCGGACGCCGGACACGGCCAACAGCGCGCAGACGGGATTTTGGCCGGGCGGGCTTTATACATACAGCAGGAAGCTGGACGTGCCGCAGGAGTGGCGGGAGAAAACGGTGCTTCTGGAGTTTGAAGGAGTCTACGCTACGGCCATGGTGTATGTGAACGGGAATCTGGCACAGAGCAACCTGTACGGTTATTCGGATTTCTATGTGGCGCTGGACAAATATCTGGAGTACGGTGCGGAGAATGAGATCAGAGTGGTTGCCGATAACGCTGCGGAGAAGAACAGCCGCTGGTATTCGGGAAGCGGTATCTACCGCAATGTCAACCTGCTGGTGGGTTCACGGATTCATGTGCCGGCGGACGGCGTGCGGATCACCACGCCGGATGTGGGAGAGGAAAGCGCGGCGGTGGAGATCTGTACGTCTGTGCGGAATCTTACGAGGAAGAAAGAAAAGATCACGGTGGAGACGACGTTACTTTGTGACGGAACCGTGGCGGGTGTGGATAAAGTGGGCGTGACCATGTTTATGGAGGCGCAGGAGCAGGTCAGTCAGCGGATCGCACTGCTTAAGCCGAAGCTGTGGAGTCCTGACACGCCGCAGCTGTACGACTGCGTAGTGAAGATTTATGCGGGCGAAGAGCTTCTGGATGAGACGAGGGAACATTTCGGTATCCGCAGGCTGGAACTGGATGCGGAGCACGGCCTGCGCATCAACGGCAGGCAGGTGAAGCTGCGGGGCACCTGTATCCATCATGACAACGGCATTATCGGCGCCACGACACTGAAAAAGGCGGAGGAGAGACGGTGCCGCCAGTTAAAAGAGGCAGGTTTTAACAGTATCCGCAGTGCCCATCATCCCATGAGTAAGGCCATGCTGGATGCCTGCGACAGGATCGGTATGGTGGTCATGGACGAACTGAGCGACATGTGGACGAACCATAAGAATGCCAATGATTTCGCGCTGCATTTTCTGGACTGCGTGGACACGGAAGTGGAACGCATGGTAAGAAAAGACTACAATCACCCCAGCGTGGTTCTGTATTCTGCAGGCAATGAGATTCCGGATCTGGGGACGGCCAGAGGAGCACAGCTTAACCGCGCCATCTGCAATCGGTTCCGTGCGCTGGATCCTTACCGCTACACGACCAATGCGATCAACGGTATGCTGGCGCTGGGGCCGCGGATGGGGACGATCATTCAGGACTTGATGAAGGCGGCGGAATCATCTAAAACGGCAGCAGGAGCAGGACAGCCGGGGCAGGAAGGCCGTGCGGAAGAAGGAGCAAGTGAATTAAACGGCATGATGGCGCTGATGGTAGGACCGGCGGCGGATGCCTTTGCCAGCCATCCGCTGATGACGGAGTGTATCGAGGAAGCCAGTCAGGGCATGGATATTATCGGGTTGAATTATCTGACCGGCCGTCATGTGCTGGAGAAGGAACTGCATCCCAACAAACCGGTGGTGGGCACGGAGACCTTCCCCGCCGATATCGTGAGGCTTTGGGATATCGTGAAGAACAATGACCATGTGCTGGGTGACTATACGTGGACCGGTTATGATTATCTGGGCGAGGCGGGCTGCGGCATCTTCTATTATGACGGCACCCAGAATTTCAACGGCGTCTATCCGGACCGGACGGCATATATCGGTGATCTGGACATTATCGGTTACCGCAGACCGATCAGTTATCTGCGGGAGATTGTCTTTGGCCTGTGCAAAGAGCCGTATATCGCGGTAGAACGTGTGGACCGCCACGGTATGCCGCACTCTCAGACCGCATGGATGTTAAAGGACAATATCGCCAGCTGGACCTGGCCGGGGTATGAAGGAAAACCGGCAAATGTGGATGTTTACAGCGAGGCGGAGGAAGTGGAGCTGTTCTTAAACGGCACATCTCTGGGCAGGAAACCGGCCGGTGAGGCAAATGGTTTTACGGCTTCCTATGAGATGACCTACGAACCGGGAGAGCTTCTGGCAGTGAGCTATACCGCCGGCGCAGAGACGGGACGTTTCGTGCTGAAGACTGCAGATGCCGATGTGGAGCTGCAGGTGACAGTGGAAGGAGAAACACTGCGGGCGGATGGCGAGGATCTGGCCTTTGTGACGGTAAGGTTAGCGGACAAGGAAGGCGTGGAGAATCTGTACGCTGAAAAGGAGATCACGGTGACCGTGGAAGGCGCGGGCACCCTGCAGGGCTTTGGCAGCGCAGACCCGCGGGCCATCGGCAGCTATGACGGTGTCATCTGGAAGACTTACGACGGCTATGTGATGGCAGTGATCCGCGCAGGTGTGGAAGCGGGAGAGATCCGTGTGAAATTTGCGGCGGAAGGCTGTGAGACGCAGGAAGTTGTGATTCATACGGAGAAATAGAAGTAACGGAATAAAGGTAAAAGTGAAGATGCAAAAAGGCGTTTATGCATACAGGACAGGTAAACGTCTTTTTGCTTTATAAGATAAAGATAAAAAAGAGGAAAAAGGGGAATCCATATGGTATACTGAATAGGAACAGAGTAGCATAGCAGGAGTGGATTTTGAAGAAAGGTGCAGGGTGCTGTTATGAAGTACAGGATCAACACAACGAACTACCAGGATTTTCACACATTTGAGATCAACAAACTTCCGCCGAGAAGTTATTTTATCCCGTATCCGGACAGGGAGCAGGCGGACAGAGTGAGCGGGGCCGGGAAGCGTTATGGCTCTCCGAAGGTCGTCTGCCTGAACGGCGAGTGGGACTTTAAGTTTTATCCGCGGCCGGGTGAGCTTCCGGAAGTGATCGACACGGATGAAATGCAGTTTGACAGGCTGGACGTGCCTTCCTGCTGGCAGTTTCGCGGGTATGCGAAGCCTTTCTATGTGAATATGCGTTACCAGTTCCCATACCAGCCGCCGGAGATTCCGACCACGGAGAAGGTGGGGAAGAGCTTTTGCTGGATCGGTTCGGATCACGGGATCGGGCCGCGGTGGCAGGAGCCGGAGGAAGAGTACAACTATGTGGGCGTGTACCGCAGGTTTTTTGAGGTGGAGGACTGTACGAAAAACCATGTGCTGTCCTTCCTCGGGGTGGCAAGCTGTATCGACCTGTATGTGAACGGCAGCTTTGCGGGCTATTCGGAAGGTTCCCACAATACGGCGGAGTTCGATATTACTTCTTATGTCCATGCGGGGACCAATGAACTGGTGGCGGTGGTGCGCCGCTGGTGTAACGGCACCTATCTGGAGTGTCAGGATATGTTCCGCAATAACGGCATCTTTCGGGATGTGCTGCTGCGGATCAGTGAGAAAGGGGACATCTGGGATATTGGTTTTAAGACACGTAAGACAGCGCGGGGCTACCGGGCGGCGGCCAGTGTGAAGCTGTATGCGGACGGGGAAGTGACTTTTATTCTGGAAGGAAACGGTATCTCCGAACGCCGGACGGTGCAGTCGAAAAACAGGGTGGCCAAAGCGGTATTCGAGGATCTGCCGGTAGAGGAATGGAATGCGGAGTCGCCGGTGCTGTACGATCTGTACTATGAAGTGCCCGGCAGCTGTGTGAAGATACGGGCGGGCTTTAAGGATGTGACGATCCGGGGCGCCATTTTTTATCTGAATGACCGTAAAGTGAAGCTGCACGGCGTCAATCACCACGATACGAGCTGTGACAACGGTTATACGCTGACGCCGGAAGAAATCGAGTGGGATATGAAGCTCTGTAAGGAATATAATATTGATACGGTGCGCACTTCCCACTATCCGCCGGATCCGTATCTGCTGGAGCTGTGCGACGAACTGGGCATCTATGTGGTGGATGAGGCGGATCTGGAGACGCACGGCACCATGTCGCACAGACTTCCGCCGGATTACAACCGCATCAGCAACGATCCGGCGTGGGCGAGGCATTACGTGGACCGGGCGAGACGGCTGTACCAGCGTGACAAGACTCACGTGTCTGTGATTCTGTGGAGCCTGGGGAATGAGGCGGGCGGTATTTATAATACGGACCGGATGTATGACTATCTGAAAAAGCATACGGACCTGCCGGTGCACTATGAGAGTGCAGTCCACACGAAGAAAAAGGCTTACGATGTGGGGAGCGAGATGTATCCTCCGATTAAGAGGGTACATGCCATCGGTGAGAAGACTTACCGGGTACGTGAACTGTGCGACAGGCCCTATTTCCTCTGTGAATATGCGCACGCCATGGGGGTAGGACCGGGAAACGCGGAAGGGTATTGGAAGGAAATCTATGCATACGACAATCTGATGGGCGGCTGTGTGTGGGAGATGGTTGATCATGCGGTACGTCACGCGGACGGCACTTATACCTATGGCGGTGATCACGGGGAGTGGGAGCATGACGGCAACTTCTGTGTGGACGGCATGTTTTATCCGGACCGCACCCCGTCAACCGGGGCCAGGATCATGCGGTTTATATATCGTCCGATCAGGATGCGGCATCTGGGTGGAGACCGGTTCGAGATTTTTAATACGACGGCCTTTTCGGCGGGAAGCCGTTACCGGCTGGTATGCAGATGGAGCGACGGCAGCGAAATGACGCTGGCGCCGGTGGCCGGGCCGCTTTCGAGAGAGGAGATCGTGCTGGATACGAAACCGCATAGAGAGGCGGCAGGGGCAGCGGGGAAAGACCTGATGCTGACGATCGTGACCATAGATACGAAAGACGGCGCTGACAGGGAAGCGGCGAGAGAACAGATCGTTTTGGAGGAACAGATCGCTGCGGTGCCGGAGGATGCCGGATGCGTGGAACCTGCGTCGGCTCTGGCGACAGGTGGACAGACTGAGAACGGTGCGGACATGGCTGCGGATACTGCGCTGAAAACAGGAGGATTTGCCATAAACGGCGGCCGGCCGGTGATACAGCTGGCAGCTGGCTGTCTGGAAACCGCGGATCCCTATACGATCCTGTTCCGTGCTCCCACGGACAATGATTTTAACTTTTCTCTGCACAACTGCATGGAGGATTTTCTGGAGCAGCAGGAGGATGTGCTGTCCGTGGAACGGGAGGAAAACCGTATCACAGTCACCACAAGAATCCTTTGTAAAAAGCAGACATTTCTCTGTACGGACTGTTATGAAGGCAGTGCGGAGGGGCTTGTGGTCACAAGCAGGCTGCACTGTGAGAGGGGCAGGGGCAATCTGCCGCGGTTTGGTAAGGCGTTCCGGCTGGACAACAGCTTTGGGCAGGTGCGCTATCTGGGAAGAAACGGGGAATCCTACGCCGATATGAAGGAGCAGGCGCAGATCGAGGAAGCGGCCTGCAGGGTGTCGGACATGACGGAGCCGAATATCCGGCCCCAGGAGAGCGGCAATCGCTGTGACTGCCGCTGGGCAGCGTTAAGCGACGGCAGGCAGACAGTGACTTTTACCGCGCTCGAGCAGCCTTTCGAGCTGGGGATCAAGCCCTACAGTGACAGAGAGCTTCTTAAGATGAGACATCGGGAAGAAGAAACGGTGACCGGCACTTACGTGACGATCTCGGCCTTCCAGATGGGAATCGGCACCGGGATCTGCGGTCCGAAGACGGCGAAAGAGTACTGTTATCCCATGGAGCGGGATTATGTGCTGAAATTCCTGATCCGGATAGAACAGGAAGAGCCGGGTCAGCGGGAGACTTCCTGCACACGTCCATAGCGGGCCGTTTCGTATCTGGCATGGAGTGCCATGCCTTCTTCGGTCTGCGCTATGCCGGCTTCCTGTTCAATTTCGGCAGGGGATTCGTGATCGGCGGGTTGGTCCTTACGGTGGCGGCGGATTACCCGGCGGTACTCTCTGCGGATGCGCTCCCGCTCGGACAGCCTGTGGCGGCGGGCGGGTGCCGTAATTTTCACTTCATCCTCCGTATCGTGCAGTTCCTCGACAATATCCCCGTTTTCGTCATTTGTGATGCGGAAATCCTGAAAAACGGCGAGCACCTTTTTGACCAGCGCCAGGGCCAGCAGCACAAAGATCAGAGTCGTAAGGCCGTAGAATATATAGTCCAGCCACCAGGGAGCAGGTTTGATGTCTTCCGGATCTCCTATAAGAGCGGCCATGGGATTTTCGCCCATGTTCTCTGTGAGAGAGGGCAGTGCGGTTTCGGTAAAGTCCATTTCGATATTGGTTTTCAGATCCCGAAGATCGCGGTAATGCCGCAGCGAAACGGTAAACAGGGAAGACAGCGCCAGCACCATGAGCAGTGCCAGATAGATCGCCAGCATACCGCTCCCGATTCCATAGATGCGCCGGGAAGGCAGGTTGCAGGTTCTTCTGTTCAGGGCAAGGTAGCGTTCGGTCTCACATACATAGTGATATAAAAATGCAGTCACGGCGTATAAAATGGCGCTGAACAGTGCGGCATTGCACACGGAAGGGCCATTAAAATTGGCTCCCAGAAGATAAACGCCGCCGAAATAGAAAAGCACCGGAAAGGCAGGTTCCTTTAATATATCATTGTAAGGACGAAAGGACGGATCGGCTTCGAAAGCGGCCTCCCGGTCCTTTTTTTTCTGCAGGCGCGCAATCATCCGGTTGATGATCACAAACAGGGTCTCGCCAAGAAGCAGCAGTAAGTAGCCCCACACCAGAAAACTGTCGTGCAGGGAACCGGCCAGTGCCCAGCCTGCGGCTCCCGTGGCGGCGAAGGTCAGCACAGAGAGAAGCAGATAGGTGAAGAGCGTTCTGCATTTCTCGGCGGCAAAGTCGGTAACCACGACAGGAAACACGATCACAAGGCATTTCAGATACAGATACGGGCCCACCAGGGTCTGGTCTCTCACGCACAGGACGTAGAGCAACGGTATGATAACGGACAGGATGAGCGTGGTGTGGATCCATCCTGCAGTTGTTTTGATCAGTTTTCTCAAAGCGGCTGTCCCCTTTCTGATAAAATAAATGATTCACGGCGGCCGGAAACTGCTGCCGGGATTAGAAATCGTTCACTTCTCTGCTGATCAGACGGATATTGTCTATCGTCTGCAGGCAGCAGGGTTCATTACGCGGGCACGGAACCACCCACACGGCCTGTTCCCTGCCGGTAAAGGCTTCGATAGCGGTCTGATTTTGCACAGCATTTTTGGAGATGAAGATCATGACTGCATCCTCCATCTGATCCGCCGCCTGGTCTGCAAAGCTGTCAAGCATGGAGGGCAGGGGAAGCACGCCTGCGTCGGACTGGTGAGTCGCCAGCAGCCGTTCGATGTCGGTGAGCTGCTTTTTGCCGCTGGTGGGAGGCAGGCAGGTGTACGCAGAATCGGAATCCGCCGCAATATTGGTACACAATCCGACTTCCATGCCGCGGGCGATCATTTTCTGCGCCAGAGTGGCGGTCACGGAGACGGCGTCTTCGATCAGGTATTCGTATTTCAGGATGCCGCTGTCTTCCACGTCCAGAAAGAGCAGCACCTTTTCCATATGAGTGGATTCGAAGGTGTTGACCATCAACTCGCCTGTTCTTGCGCTGGCTTTCCAGTTGATCGTCTTCATGGGATCGGTGACGGTATATTCGCGGATCGAGGCATAGGCAAAAGGATCCTCGAAGAGACGCTTCGCGCACTGCACGCTGCCCATAAGCCGTTCGCAGGTAACAAGGATATCCGAGACGTTGGTCCGTGCGGCATAGACATAAAGCTGTGTGTCCGCCGGCGCCTCTATGGAGAAACGTTTCCTGTGCAGCATGGAAAAAGCCGTCAGGTAAGATTTGTCGATGCGGTAACAGCCGCGTTTTGTACAGTTGAGCGTTAGTTTCCTGGTGATACGCTGATAGCCAAGCAGGGCAAAGATATCCCTTTTGTAAGTAAAATCGCTGACGCTGGTGTTCTCGCAGTCGTGGAAGGCAAGCCTTTTATCCATATGAAAAGCAACTTCCAGCACGGGCAGCACCAGTTTCTTGCGGTTTTCAATCTGTTCGGTCATTTCCGCCTGTTCGCCCGCATAGACGAAATCCTGCAGGAAGCGCAGCGTGACCAGCAGGCCGGTGTTCCAGTGCTTTTCATAATACCGATTCCAGAGAAACGTCAAAAGCAGCAGACTTAAGAAAAATAAACTGATCATGGCCGCGTCCAATCTTCCGTAGGCAGGGAAATGCTGTTCAACAGTCCACGGATGGCTGATTCTTTCTGCTGCGTGTAGGCGGCTTCCGAGATCATCCTGTGCGCCAGCACCGGAATGGCCACTGCCTTGATATCCTCGGGAGCGACAAAATCTCTGCCCTGCACCATGGCATAACCCTGAGAGGCGCGGAGCAGCGCCAGCGTTCCACGGGGGCTGACTCCTTCCGCGATGCTGTGGGCGTTGGTATCACCGGAACCGGCATCGTATTTGCGGGTTCCCTGGACAAGATTAACGATATAATTTCTCAGATCTTCATGTACATAGATGTTACGGCATTCTTTTTGCAGGGCTGCTACCTCCGGGAGGGTACAGACCGGCCCGATGGTCTCTAACGGCTGATCGTTGATATACCGGTCGATCATCTGCCGTTCCTGTGTCTCGCTCAGGCTGCCCATGCTGATTCGCATCAGGAAACGGTCCATCTGTGCTTCGGGAAGGGGATAACAGCCCAGTGTTTCCACCGGGTTCTGCGTGGCGATCACGAAGAAGGGAACGCCCAGAGAGCGGGTCACACCGTCCACGGTCACCTGCCCTTCGCCCATGCATTCCAGAAGGCTTGACTGAGTTCTGGGTGTGGCGCGGTTGATCTCGTCCGCCAGCAGCAGATTCGTGAACACGGGGCCTTCCTTAAAGACGAAAGCGCCCTTTTCCTGATTGAAATAAGAAAGGCCGGTCACGTCGCTGGGCAGCAGGTCCGGTGTGAACTGAATCCGTCCGAAGGAGAACTCCATGGAGCGGGCCAGTGATTTGGCCAGCACTGTCTTGCCGGTCCCGGGCACGTCCTCCAGCAGAACATGCCCTCCCGCCGCCAGTGCGGAAAGAAGCAGTTCGGTGACGTGTTCTTTGCCGATGATAACTTTGGATACATTGTCTTTGATGCGGGTCAATAAGTCGTTCATGTGGGTAAGATGTCCTTTCTTATATAATTTGTCATGATAATGTGCTATATTTGTTATGGAACACAGATGAGAAGACAGTAGTCTGCCGGCAGTTACCAAACAGCGCTGCCACTTATCAGTATAGCATAAAGCAAATGAAAAATGGCGAATGGATTTGAAAAAAATAAAGGGAGCGATCACAATGCGAAACAGGATCCTGTTGGTTGAAGATGATGAAGAGATCAGGAGCATGATACAAGACTATTTATCGGGCGAATTTGAAGTGTGCTTTTTCAGCGACGGAAAAACCGCCATGCGAAAGTTCGCAAATCTTGACGAATACTCCCTTGCCCTGATTGACCTTATGCTGCCGGACATAAGCGGCATGGAGGTTATTAAGGCGATCAGACAGGTCAGCACCATTCCGGTAATCATCATTACTGCGAAAGATAATGATACGGATAAATCGCTGGGGCTGAATTTAGGGGCGGATGATTATGTAGTGAAGCCCTTTTCCCTGATTGAACTTACCGCAAGAATTAAGGCAAATATCCGGCGTGCCGGTACTTATCAGGCCATTTCGGATAATACGGTTGTAAAGTTCAGGGATTTGAAGATAGACCGTGCCGGCCATTCTGTCAGCCGGCAGGGCGCTGTTATGGATTTAACACCGATTGAATTTGATATTCTGCATCTGCTGGCGACCCATCCGGGGCAGGCCTTTTCAAAGGAACGTCTCTATGAACTGATCTGGAAGGAGCCGTATTTCGGCAACGAGAATGTACTGAATACGCATATCAACCGCCTGCGTCAGAAACTGAAAAAAGATCAGGCAGATACAACGACGTATATTAAAACCTTATGGGGAATCGGTTATAAGATGGAGGAGAGATAAATGTGGATTCTGTTTGCTGCGCTTTCGGCCGTGTTGCTGCTGCTTCTGATCCGGCAGCGAATCCTGTACAGGAAGCTGCAAAAAGAAATCGAGTATATCAGCAACCGTCTCGCGACACTTTCTATCGCTTCTGAAAACGGTTTCGTCCTGCTCCCCGCTGCGCACATCTGCGTCAGGAAATTAGGGGCAGCTGTTAACACGCTGCTGCGGGATTTTTATGCAAAAAAGTCGGAATTCGGGCTGGAGCAGAAAGCAATGGCACAGGTTCTGACGAATATTTCACATGATATCCGCACCCCGCTTACGGTATTAAAAGGAAACAGCGAAATGCTGGCGGCCAGGACAGCGGATTTGCCCGGTGCAGGAAATATTCATGAGATGGCTGTTAAAATCGACCGCAAAGCGGACGCCTTGATAACGACGATAAGCGATTATTTCACAATGTCCAGGATCACTTCCGGCGATCTTCCCCTGAAATTGCAGAAGGAGGATATTTCGCAGCTGTGCCATGATACCATTTTGGATTACTATGATCTGCTTGATCAAAAGCAGTTTACGGTGGAGATTCAGGTGCCGCCTGTACCGATCTGCGCAGATACGGACAGGGACCTGCTGCAGCGTATTTTGAAGAATCTGATCGACAATGCGATCCGGCATGGTGGTGACGGAAAATATATTGCCCTGCGTCTTACGACAACAAAAGACAAAAGCGTTATTGAAATAGAAGATCACGGCAAAGGAATGACGCTGCAGCAGCAGAAACGGATTTTTGCAAGAGATTATACGACGGCCCCCGGAGCAACAGGCAGCGGTCTGGGACTCGCGATCGCCAAAAGCCTTTGCGAAATGACAGGGGCAGAGTTGGAGGTTCACAGCATACAGAATCAAAAAACGATTTTCTCCATTATTATGAAAAGTTGTAAAAGTTAGAAAAAAGTTAGAATTCCGGCAGAGAAAAGAGAAGTCCGTACTGTATCATAAAGTCATAGATATGATTGAGTGCAGAGCAGAATTGGAGTATTCCTTCGGAAAATTCTGCCCGCGTCCTCGGCGCAAAGCGCTTCGGAATGGAGGAAAGGTTGAATGGAGGAAAAAATGGATTACATAATGGAAACCGTGGGACTGCGAAAATCCTACAGGGGAAATGTGGTGGTAGACAATGTTAATATTCATATCCCCAGAGGAGCCGTTTATGGATTTGTCGGCCCGAATGGGGCGGGAAAAAGCACGGTGATGAAAATGGTTTTGAATCTGATACAGCCGGATGCCGGGGAGGTTCATCTCTTCGGGGAGAAGGTCACTGATCACAGCTATGAGGTATTCAAAAGGGTTGGCTCCATTATTGAAAATCCGTACTTCTATGAAAAAATGACGGCCCGTCAAAACCTGGAGTTACACTGTGAGTATATGGGCTTTCCGAACAGGGAACGAATTGATGAAGTGCTGCAAATGGTTGGCTTGCAGGAGGTCAGGGGAAAGCAGGTTCGGCATTTTTCTCTGGGCATGAAGCAGCGGCTGGCTATTGCAAGGGCTGTCCTTGCATATCCGGAATTTTTGATGCTGGATGAGCCGATCAATGCCCTGGATCCCGAAGGAATCCGGGAAATGAGAAAACTATTCCAGCGGTTAAACCGTGAAAACGGGACGACTGTTTTCATATCCAGTCACATTCTTTCCGAGGTGGATCTGCTTGCGGATACCATCGGGATCCTTCGGCACGGAAAACTTCTGGCGGAATTGCCTGTTGAGGAGATCCATAAACGCCAGACAGAATATATCAGCCTGCAGGTGGATGACGTACCCCGTGCAGCGGCCCTCCTCGAAAAGAAGGGAATTACAAACTTTACTGCAGAGGATCAGGATTTTATCCGGGTTTATGATTCTGATCTTTCCGGTAAAACTCTTTCGAAATACCTTGTTGAGAACGGCGTTGGTCTGGAAAGTCTGGGACGCAGGCAGGATACGCTGGAGGATTATTTCTTTCAGCTCACAGAGGAAGGGGACTAATATGGAACATCTGATCAGGCTGGAACTGAAGAAATTCGGAGTGGGGCGAAACATAATGTTTACTGTCGCCGCGATTCTTTTCAGCCTCCTTTTTATTACGGTATCTCTGGTTGACAGTATGACGGATCCGGAACAGACAAAGGACACTTTTGAAAGCACCTTTCTTATCATCGGCCTTTTGGTGTCGAGTATCTTTCTTGTCTATTCGTCGGTTTTGACGGCACGTTTCGTGATCGGGGAGTACGATCGGCGGACGATTATCCTGCTGTTTTCTTACCCATTGAACCGAAAAGGGCTGATCGCCGGGAAGATGATGATCATCATGGTCTACACGGCAGTTTCTGTAATGATGGGGTATATCTGCTGTACAGGTTTTATGATAATTGCCGATAACTATTTCGATATGTTAGAGGGCACATTTGAAATATCCTTATTGCAGACATGGATACCGGCGGCTGTTACTGCTGCCATAGTGTGCACGATACTGTCGGTCTGGCCGTTTATCATTGGCATGATCCGCAAATCCGTTTCGGCGACGATAGTATCCTCCATGATTGTCGTTGTATTTCGCCAGATTATAATAAGTAAGAACGCAGCAAACCGGGAATCTCTGCTGCAGATTCTTTTGGCAGCGGTGATTACGTTCGCAATAGCAGCAGTGATCTTTAAAAAGAAAGTACCGCAGCTGTTTTGATAAAGTATTTTTGCCGCAGCATTGCAGTAAGAGAAACAGGGTTGCGCAGATTGGAAATCGGATTTCAGAACCGGAGGACGAGGTATTATGAATACGATCATACAAAAGATTAACGCCAAGCCGGGGCAGCGCATCATCGCCATGAGCGACATTCACGGTCATCTGGAAAATATGCAGGGGCTGCTTGAAAAGCTGGAGTACGATGCGGAGGATATACTTGTTATCGTGGGGGATCTGGTGGACAAGGGACCGGAAAGCCTGCGGACAGTCCGGTATATCATGGAGCTGGCGGCGAATGCACAGATATTTGTATCCGAGGGAAATGTGGAAGAACATCGGCTGGAGATCCTCTGTGATACGACGGCGGGAAGTGAAGAACGTTTCCGGGAGTTTATCCGCTGGCAGAAAAAGCACTGGGGACGCGGCCTGCTCCTGGACATGCTGGCGGAACTTGATATTTCCGCAACGGAGCTGACTTTAGAGGACACACCGGCCTGCAGAAAACGTATGTGGGAGCATTTTGCTCCTGAGATTGCCTTTTTGCGGCAGCTGCCCACTATTCTGGAAATGGATGACTATCTCTTTGTACACGGCGGCATTCCTACCGATGATCTGGAGAGTCTGACAGAGACAGACCGGCACGCCTGGTTGAAGAATGACTGCTTTCTGGAAAAGGGGTATCGATTTTCCAGATGTGTTGTGACAGGACACTGGCCTGTCAGCCTTTACCGGCATGAGGAGGCGGATTTGCGGCCGATTTTCGAGTATGAGCGCAGGATCATCTGTATGGACGGCGGGTGCGGCCTGAAAGAAGTTGGACAGCTTAACGCGCTTGTTTTTCCGGATAAGGATGCGGCTATGGAAGAGATCCGCTGGGAGTATTGTGACAGTTTTCCGGTGGTGACTGCGCTGGATGGGCAGGAAGGAAAGCAGAAGACTTTGTATATCCAGTATTTCGACAGCCGTGTTGACCGACTGGAGGAGCGGGAGGGTATGGTGCGCTGCCGCCATTTGAGCAGTGACAGGACATTGTGGGTACCGTCCACTTTTCTTTATCTGGATGACGATAAAGAATGGCATGTGGATGATTACAGCGATGCACAGCTGGAAGTAAAACCCGGGGACAGGATCTCCGTTGTATTCCGCAATGCTGCCGGCTGCTATGGAAAGATCAATGGAGTTCTGGGGTGGTATTACGGCCGTTGCAGTGAATGATAGAAAAAAGTTGCCTGTTATGGATGAATCATAATGGGTGGGTGGAAGATATTGTTTCTTTACAGTGTGTTTTGTGGTGATTGCTACAATATATAGTATTGTGCACAATGCCGATAAACGGTTTTTCGAATATGAATCATACGTGACAAGTGTAAAATTTCATGTTATACTCGTTCAAAAGCATATATTTCAAAATTCTAATCCATATCTAATCGTTATAATGCAGAACGGTTACTTTATGTCCAACCGGACGTCAGACGAAATCATGCTTTTAATCCAGATAAATTGAAGAAAGCAGGAGATTTCGCAAATACGGACGGCAATGCAGAGAAAGAGGCTGCGCACAGATATAGATGCGGATGCCGGAGTAAGCGCTGAAAGAGCTCCTGCGAAGGAGGTATTGTGGGCAGGAAGGACATCAGTTTAAAATCATATCTGCAGGATACTGCCAGATATGCAGATCTTTGGAATGGCGGGGTGTTTCAGGGAAGGCAGGTTGTTAAAGCGAAGGAACTGCAGGAAGTAACGCCGGTTCGCTCCGGAGCCGGCCGTTCGGCGCTGGTTGAGAAGACCGGAGATCTGGTCATGAAGCAGAATTATGACGGGCAGAGGTTTGTCATATTGTCACTGGAGAATCAGGATGAGATCGATTACGGGATTCCGGTCCGGGTCATGCTGCAGGAGGCACTGGAATATGAGAGACAGCTTCGGGATATCAGACGCAGGAATGAAAAGGCATACGAAGAATATCGAAAGAGATGCGAAGAAACTCCGGCAAAAGTTTATAAGGACGCCGGAGAGTACCTGTATAAGATAAAGAAAGAGGACCGCCTTTTTCCGGTGGCAACATTGATCGTGTATTGGGGAGAAGAAAAGTGGCAGGGGCCGAGGAACCTTTCTGAAATGATTGATTTTGGAGAGAAGGGTGCAGGTATGGGAAGTGAGTTGAAGAAACTGGTTCCGGAATATCCTCTGCATTTCCTTGATTTGTCAACATTTGGACATTTAGAGTATTTCAGAACGGAACTGCGGCCGTTGCTGGAGCTGTTTGCAAAACGTAACAGCAGGGAATCTTTGAGAGAATGTCTTGAGGCGAATGAGACATATTGGGAAATGAACGACGAAAGCTGGGATCTGCTCACCCGGTTGACAGGTTCTAAGAGTTTGGAACATCTGGTCAGGCGAAAGAAGAAAGGAAACGAGGAGGGAAAGAAAATGTTCAGACCGTTGGATGATATGATAAGTAATGCGATAGCGGAAGGAAAGGGTGAAGGAAAGGCCGAATCCATAGTGGATCTGCTGGAAGAGTACGGGACTGTGCAGGACAAGTTGAAGGAAGAGATTTTTAAACAGAAAGATCTTCAGATACTGAAAGAGTGGCTGAAATTAGCGGTAAAGGTGGAGAGTGTTGAAGAGTTTGCGCAGCAGATCAACTTTTCGGCAGGCGGTTGAAGTTTAAAATGGAGGGCGATATGGACTATTTCAAAGAACTTATGCACAGAGAACAGCAGGATAAACTGGAGAGATACCGGATCTTAAATCAGAATGTAAAGAAGGGGGAGATCCTTTTTACCGGATCGTCATTGATGGAGCAGTTTCCGGTCAATGAGCTTCTGATGACAAACGGCATGGATCAGGTCATCTACAACCGGGGTATCGGCGGATTTACTACGATGGACATGCTGGAGTATATGGAGGAGATGGTATTCGGTACGGAACCTTCAAGGATCTTCATCAATATTGGGACGAATGATATCGGCAGTCCGGATTATCAGCTGGAGGCGCTGCTTGAGCGATACGAGGAGATCATTGTCAGGATTCAGGAGAGACTGCCGGAAGCGGAGATCAATATGATGGCGTATTATCCGGTCAATGAGACGGACAAGATTCCGGAGGGCGAATGGGGTAAGACGGCCTTTGTTACAAGGACTAATGAGAATCTCAATATTGCCAATGCGGCGATAGAGAACCTGGCGGCGAAGAAGGGCTGCCGTTTTATCAATGTCAATGAAGGACTGGCGGACGAGAGAGGCAAATTGAAGAAAGAGTATACGATCGAAGGGATTCATATGTATGCCAACGGGTATCAGGTGGTATTGCAAAATCTGAAAAAGTATCTGTAGTATCTTTCCGGAAGGAGAGCCGGCCTCCAGTTTGAATCGAAAATAAGTCATTCACAAAAGGTTGACTAGTGTAACCCTGATATGCTATATTGTTATCAGGGTTACATTAGTCAACCTTTTTTGGAACTGGAGAGATTTCGGAGTGGAGGGAAATATGGAGGATAAGACAATCGGCCTTTCCAACAGTGAATGGCGTATTATGGAAAATTTGTGGGAGCAGTTTCCGAAGACGGCGACACAGCTGATCAGGGCGATGGAGACAGAGACCGGATGGGCCAAGAGCACTACGAAGACGCTGCTGAAACGGATGGAGCAGAAGGGATGCATTGCATACCGGGAAGGGACGAAGGCAAGAGAATATTATCCGTTATTGAAGCGGGAAGAGGTGGTGGAGTCCGAGACGAGCAGCTTTTTGAACCGGATCTACAACGGCAGTCTGGGATTGATGGTCAATACGCTGGTAAAAAAGCAGGATATCCCGGACGAAGAGATGGAAGAGTTGTACCGGATCATTCAGGAGGCCAGAGCAGAGAAAAAGGAGAAGGGGGAAGTGTGATGGGGGTAATGACGGGAGCTATGATTCAGGCAGCAGTTTTGGTGAGCGGCATACTGATCGTGCGGAAAATGTTTGGAGAGAAACTGCATGCTTATGTAAGGTACAGTCTGTGGCTGCTTGTGGCGCTGCGGCTGCTCATTCCGGTCAATTTTATTGACAGCCCGTTCAGTTTGCTGCGGGCTGTGCATGTGGTGACGGAAGGTTACAGGGAGGCATCCTCTGCGGCCGAAGACCTGGACGGTCAGTCGCAGAACCGCAGCATTACAGGCAGGGACTCCCGGGAGCTGACTTCGGAAAATGAGCGGGATGTTGTGACGGAGCAACCAGGGGCAGAGGGGACTTTGTCCTCACCGGAGGGCGATGACTTCCGAATGGTTGACGGTACTGCGATGGCTGATATGGAGGATGAGGATAGGACTGATCGTAACCGGATCATGTCTGCGGATGATACAGTGGCGGCAGTTTTTCGGGGGATATGGATCGTGGGCAGTATGGTGGTCGGCGGGATATTTTTTACGGTACATCTTCGTTTTCGCAGGAGGCTGTACAGGGCGCGCAAACTTTGTCAACAGAGTGGGGATAAGATTGCGGGGAACGGCAGGAAAACCGCCGGACTGCACAGGAAGCTGCCGATTTATCAGGTGAAGAAACTGGAAGCCCCCTGCCTTGTCGGTGTTTTACGGCCGGCGGTTTATGTTGGTACGGATATCCCGACCGGGACAGAGCGGTTTCGCCATGTGGTGACCCATGAGCAGGTACATTATCTTCACGGCGATCATATCTGGGCGCTGCTGCGCGCCGTGCTGGTTACTGTGTACTGGTTTCATCCTTTTGTTTGGATCGCGGCGGCGGCTTCGGTCAGGGATGGGGAGATCGCCTGTGATCACGGCACCATAAAGCAGCTGGGAGAGGGAGAGCGGCTGACTTACGGAGAGATGCTGCTGGAGCTTTCCAGGAAAAACCGGGGCAAAAGGGTCTATTCCTTCGGCACCATGCTTCGCCCGGGCAGATCAGAGATGAAAGAACGGATCATGCGTCTTGCGGGTGGCAACGGCACCAGAATGTCGGCGGGAATTCTCGCGGCCGTCCTTATGCTTGGTATGGCAGGCTGCACTTTTACCGGAGGAGCGGCGGAAAATGACGACGCGCGGCATGACGATGTACTTTCCGATAACGAAAGGATTCCCGAGCGCGAACCGGAAGCAGTTTTTGATCCGGAAGAAGAGATCAGCGAAGCGCGTCAGCTGACTGCGGCTCCGGCACAGATATCCGAGGAGACGGAGCTTGGGGTAGACGGTCCGTGGCTTGATTATGCAGGACAGCCGGGGATGGGTAGTGCGAATAACAGTGTTATTATATTCCATGATTATTTCGGACTGGTTGTCTATGATCTGACGGACAGCGAAGTTGTCAGCAGTCTGGATCTGGCGGCTATTGGCTGTAACTTTACGCAGGGAGATAATGCCTGTCAGGTTGCCGTATCGGCTGACGGCAGAGAGGTGTGGCTGCATCCGATGAAGAGACAGTATATGTTCCATTATGATGTGGAGAAGAACCTGCTCCGGCAGCTGCCGATCGTGAAGAGTTTTGAGGTTGATTTGGAGACGCAGGATCTTTTTGACCGGTATCTGGTGACAGAGGAGCGGTATGTGGGATGGCGTTCCAATTACCTGTATGAAGAATACAAGGATGAGAGAGGTCTGCAGACTACTTATATCTATTTGTATGCGTCCACCAGTGAAGAAGCTGCAAAACTCCGCAATCTGCAGTGCGTCTGGGATGACATGGTCTATACTTTGTGGGATGGGAACCAGGCCGGGGCCGTGCAGACAGCTGCGGAATTTCCCTATCAGCATGACGGTAACATACATGATGTAGAGATCATATATGACGAACCCTGCGTGTATTCCCGGATTTCAGATACTTTCGGTGAGAGGACGCATCCCATCGGTGGGGAAGTGCGTATGCACGAAGGAATTGACTTTGCGGCTGAAGAGGGCGCGGATATCAAAGCGGCAGCCGACGGCATTGTCCATGAAACCGGTTACACGGCGGAATACGGTAACTATGTTGTCCTGCTGCATCAAAACGGAGATATGACTTATTACTGTCACTGCAAAGACATTAACGTGTCGCCGGATGAGCAGGTAGAGAGAGGCGATACGATCGCCACGGTGGGGCGCAGCGGAAGAGCAACCGGATTCTTTCTGCATTTTGCGCTCAGCCGTAACGGAGAGTTTGTAGATCCGGCAGAGAATATGAGCCTTGAGATTCTGAAATAGTAAAAAAGGGGCTTCCGAATCAGGCGGAACCCCTTTTTTAAATAAATTTACAGGTTTACAACATTCCTGTTCTCACCGGCCAGAAAGGCTTCGATATTTTTTGCAACTTCTTCCACCAGATGGGTTCTGGATTCCAGACTTGCCCATGCCATATGTGGTGTGATGATCAGCTTCGTGCTGTCTTTGATCTGTGCCAGCGGATTATCTTTCGCCATCGGTTCCTGCTCCAGCACATCCAGACCGGCGCCGGCGATCTGGTCCGCGACGAGTGCATCGTAGAGGGCCTGGGTGTCCACCACCGGTCCGCGGGCCACATTTACCAGAATGGCGGTTTCCTTCATCTTCGAGAGGGCGTCTTTATTGATCAGTCCTCTTGTCCGGTCGCTGAGCGGGCAGTGCAGGGACAGGATGTCCGACTCCTGTAAAAGGGTGTCGAACTCCACCCGTTCATAATCGGTGCAGGTGCTCTTACCGGAAGCGGAATAGAAGATGACCCGGCAGCCGAAAGCCTGCGCAAGTCCTGCGACCCGGCGGCCGATCGTTCCCATGCCTATGATGCCCCATGTCTTCCCTTCCAGATCGTAAAAGGTTCTGTCGAAATTGGAAAAACGGTCCTGGGCGCTGTAGGCGCCGGATTTCACGTAGTCATCGTAGAATGCGATCTTTTCAGAAAGAGCAAGAGCCAGCAGGAGCGTGTGCTGTGCCACCGTGGAAGTGCAGTAATTGATGACGTTGGTGACTTTGATGCCGCGGCTTTTGCAGTAGGCCAGATCTACGTTGTCGAAGCCTGTGGCCAGCAGGCAGATCAGTTTTACATTGGGGGCGTCTTTCAGGGTAGATTCATTGAGAGGCGCCTTATTTGCGAGGATGATATCCGCGTCTTTGACACGTTCCGCAGTGTTCGCTGCAACCGTATTTGGATAACAGGTTACCTCCCCGAACTTTTCAAAACAGGATACGTCAACGTCCGTTCCTGCGCTGTTTCGTTCTAATATGACCAGTTTCATAAGTATCCTCCGTTCTCTGAGAAGCTGTAAGAAATGATATCTGTCTCATTTTATCACAGTGGAGCGGCTTTTGACAGTGTTTCTTTTTAGAGGATTTAAAGAAGGGCAGCAGGGAAATAGAAGGCCGGACTGTTGCCGGAAGTGAAAAAGAATTTGAATGGACGCATTGATTTAAAAATACCATGGCAATCCCAAATAAAGTCTGATATAATATAAGAAATTTGCAGGGAAACGGTAAAGGACCGTAATAATTTCGAAGGGGGACTATAGAGTATGCTTGCTACATTGATTCCTTTTTTTGATAAAGATATGAAAGTGTGTGCCTATTCGCTCTTCTCACAGAAGGCGAATCTGCTGCTGAATCCGGCGCTGCAGAGTTCGGCTGTAAACGACGGTGCGGCGAGGGTGGAAGGCCTTGATCTTTTGCAGAGGATCGGCATTGATACGCTGTCGCCGGGGACGGACGTGTTTGTCCCGGTGGGATCTATTGCGGTATTTTCGGACATTGAGTCGCAGAGCGAAGCGATGATAGGCCGTCTGGTTTTGCTTTTTGACAATTCCGTGACGAATACACCGGACTATCAGGAACGGTTCAGGCAGCTGAAACAGAAAGGGTATAAGCTGGCGATCCGCAAGCTGCCGGTCAAGGAGATCGAGAACTATAAGGAAATTCTTTCTCTGATGGATTATATCATTCTGGATTATAAGAAAGTGGATGTCTACAAGGCCAGGATTTATTTCGGCAACCAGTACCCGAATATCAGGATCTGCGTCGGGAATATCGAGAAGCAGGAGGTCTTTGACGATGTCAGGATGGACCGGGCATTTCATCTGTTTGAGGGCGCGTTCTACCGGATTCCGGTCACGAAGGGGCAGACAGAGGTGGAGCCCCTGAAGGTGAACTATCTGGAGCTGATGAACATTGTTAACGATGTGGATTTCGAACTGACGAAGGCTGCCGATGTGATCGGCAGGGATACGGCGCTTGTGGTATCGCTTCTGGAGATGGTGAACCGTATTGCCACCAAGTCTGAGGTGACGTCGATCCGTCATGCGGCGGCGCTGCTGGGCCAGCGGGAACTCAAGAAGTGGATCAATACAGTGATCACGAAGGAGCTTTGTGCGGACAGACCGAATGAGATCACGAGAGTTTCTCTCCTGCGGGCCAAGTTCCTGGAATGCCTGGCGCCTTCTTTTGGCATGGGCATGAAGGCATCCGAGCTGTTCCTGATGGGGCTTTTCTCGGTGTTGAATATCATCCTGAGTATGCCTATGGAGGAAGCGCTTAATAAGGTGAACGTCTCCAAAGATATCAGAGAAGCGCTGCTGAGCTGTAAAGGCGAATTTGCGGATATCTATGGTTTTATGACAGCATATGAGAATGCGGACTGGCAGGAAGTAAGCCGGATGCAGATTCTTAAGAACATTGACAGTGACGCGGTGTTTAAGGCATATATTGAGGCTGTATGCTGGTATAAGGAAATGTTCTTTTAACCGTTAACGGCATTAGAACCGGAAGTAACAATTTGTAATGCCGTTTACGACAGGCCAAAGCATTTTACAGGAGGATCCTTAAGGAGTTCCTGTGAAAAGATACAGGTGCCGGCAGAATGTTGTCTGCACCATAACAAGTGATGACAGGACAGACGACCATCACTATAATAAAAATTCGGCTGATTAATTTTAAGGAGGAAACTATTAAAATGAGTAGCGAAATCAAAGACATTAATCTTGCCGAATCCGGTGAGAAGAAGATTGAGTGGGTGAAGAGGAACTGTGACCTGCTGCGCACGCTGGAGAAAGAGTTCTCCGAGAGTAAGCCCTTTGCAGGGAAGAAGATAGCCCTGTCCGTGCATCTGGAGGCTAAGACGGCTTATCTGTGTCTGGTGTTGGCGGCAGGCGGCGCAGAGATGTATGTGACCGGTTCCAACCCGTTATCTACGCAGGATGACGTGGCGGCAGCGCTTGTGAAAGCCGGATTGGAAGTGCACGCCTGGTATGGCACAACGCCCGAGGAGTATGAGACCCATATCCGTCATGTGCTGGAGGCAGAGCCGAATATCATTATCGACGACGGCGGCGATCTGGTGACGATGGTACACAAGGAGATGCCGCATCTGATTCCCAATATCATCGGCGGATGCGAAGAGACCACCACAGGTATTATCCGTCTGGAAGCCATGAATAAGGCGGGCGAATTGAAGTTCCCCATGGTGCGCGTTAACAATGCGGCATGTAAGCATTTCTTCGATAACAGATACGGTACGGGACAGTCTGTATTCGACGGTATCAACAGGACAACGAATCTGATCGTAGCAGGCAAGATCGTGGTAGTGGCAGGTTACGGCTGGTGCGGTAAGGGTACTGCCATGAGAGCCAAGGGTCTGGGTGCGAGAGTGATCGTAACCGAGATCGACCCGATCAAAGCCATTGAGGCGGTGATGGATGGTTTTGACGTGATGCCGATGAAGGAAGCGGCGAAAGTCGGTGACTTCTTTATCACTGTGACCGGCTGTGACGGTGTCATTGATCAGGAAGACTTTGCAGTGATGAAAGAAGGAGCGATCCTCTGCAATGCAGGACATTTTGACTGCGAGATCGATATGGCGTGGCTGAAAGCCAATGCGGTGGAGAAGAAAGAACAGCGGAAAAACATCATGGGCTACAAACTGCCGACCGGACAGTGGATATTCGTGCTGGCAGAAGGACGCCTTGTGAATCTGGCGGCAGGTGACGGTCATCCGGCAGAGATCATGGATATGAGCTTCGCGATTCAGGCGCTTTCCGCGAAATATCTTGTAGAGCACAGCAGTGAGCTTACACAGAAACTGATCGATGTGCCGGAAGAAGTGGACAGAGATGTGGCGAAGCGTAAGCTGGCGTTCCTCGGCAAAGAGATTGACGTGTTAACGCCGAAGCAGGAAAAATACTTGAATAGTTATGCGGTTTAATGTTGCATTTGTGTTTGCTATAGTGTATAATAGGTTTTCCAGAAAGAGTTTGTGATAAGAACGAAAAGAACCGAAGCGGGAAGGCGCTGTGATGAACAGTGCCGTGTAGAGTAAAGGGAAACAGACAATGGATAAGGAGGAGACACTATGGCATTGACGAATGAAGATCTGCAGGCGATTTCGAACTTACTGCAGCCGATCAAGGACGAAGTAGGGAGCGTGAAGTCTGAAGTCCAGGGCATGAAGACCGAGATAAAGGACATGAAAACCGACATCCAGGGCATGAAGACCGAGATAAAGGATATGAAAACCGACATCCAGGGTATGAAGACTGAGATAAAGGATATGAAGACCGACATCCAGGGCATGAAGACTGAGATGAAAGGCATGAAAACCGATATCCAGGGCATGAAGACTGAGATGAAAGGCATGAAGACCGACATCCAGGGTATGAAGATTGAGATAAAGGACATGAAGACTGAGATGGAAGGTATGAAGACCGACATCCAGGGCATGAAGACTGAGATGAAAGGCATGAAAGCTGACCTGTGGGATTTAAGATTTGATGTGAAGAATCTTCAGCTTGATTCGAAGGAAGTGAAGAATAAAGTGACAAAGATGGAATTGACAGTTGAGAATGAGATTCGCGTCAATATCCAGAGAGTTGCGGAAGGGCACCTGGATTTGTACAGAAAACTCAATGAGTGCGTCAAGCTTTCTTCGGACGTCAGGGCTAAACAGGAACTGCAGGATGTATATATCACCATGCATGACATGAAATTAAGAGCTTTGGCATAAAAACAAACACTATGATCGGCGGTTTTCGTGACCGCCGATTTTGGTATTTTGTAATAGTTATAGTTAGCGACATTAGAAATTTCGTTTACTATATCATAAAGATACTGCAAGGACAATGTAGATATCTTTAACGGAAAACAGGAGATGATTATGAAAGTACAGAGTAATGCGAAATCGTACACATCGGGCGAACTGCTCAGACGCTTTTTGCCTTATTATAAGAAATACTGGAAGATCGTGGTCATTGATCTGTTCTGTGCAGGATTGACGACAATCTGTGAGCTGGTGCTGCCGATGATCATCCGTTTCATCACGAATGCGGGGATGAATGATCTGGCGTCGCTTACGGTGACGGTGATCCTGCGGCTGGGGGCGTTGTATCTGCTCTTGCGGATCGTGGATTCAATGGCCAATTTCTATATGGCCTATACCGGACATGTCATGGGGACGCGGATCGAGACGGATATGCGGCGGGACGCCTATGCGCATCTGCAGAAGCTGTCCAATACATACTATAATAATACCAAAGTGGGTCAGATCATGGGGCGGATCACCAACGATCTGTTTGATGTGACGGAGTTTTCTCATCACTGTCCGGAGGAATTTTTTATTGCGGGTATCAAGGCGGTCATTTCTTTTGTGATCCTGGCCCGGATCAGTCTTGGACTGACGCTGATCCTTTTTGCGGTGATACCGGTTATGGTGGTGACCTGCACGATGATCAATCTGCGTATGCGGGAGGCCTTCCGTAAGCAGCGCGTGCAGATCGGTGAGCTGAACGCCCGCATTGAGGACAGCCTTCTCGGGCAGAAGGTGGTGAAGGCTTTTACCAACGAGGAAAAGGAAAAAGAGAAGTTTGAGAAGGACAATATCAATTTCTTTCATATTAAGAAGGAAACTTATAAGTTTATGGCGGCTTTTCAGACTACGACCAGAGCCTTTGACGGTGTGATGTATCTGGTGCTGCTGGTGGCGGGCGGCATCTTTATGATCAGGGGAAAGATCGTGCCCGGTGATCTGGTGGCCTATGTGATGTATGTGAGTACACTGATCGCTACGATCCGGCGGATCATCGAGTTTGCGGAGCAGTTTCAGCGCGGCATGACAGGCATCGAGCGTTTTGTGCAGATCATGGACAGTGATATTGAGATCTTTGACGAGCCGGATGCGGCGCCCTGTGAACATCCGCGGGGGAATATTGCTTTTCATAATGTGGGTTTTGAGTATCCGGACGACCACAATGTGGTGTTCAGGGGCTTGAATCTGGATATTCGTGCAGGAGAAAAGATTGCTATTGTAGGCCCGTCCGGCGGCGGCAAGACCACACTTTGCAACCTGATTCCCCGTTTTTATGATATCAACGAGGGTGAAATCCTTCTGGACGGGAAAAATATTCATAAGTATACGATCAAGAGCCTGCGGCAGAATATCGGTATGGTGCAGCAGGATGTGTATCTGTTCTCGGGAACGGTATATGAAAATATCGCTTACGGCAGGGAGCGGGCCACCAGAGAGGAAGTGATCGAGGCAGCAAAACGCGCCGGGGCGCATGAGTTTATCTGTGCGCTGAAAGACGGTTACGACACTTATGTGGGCGAGCGTGGCGTGAAGCTGTCCGGCGGACAGAAACAGCGGATCAGCATTGCCAGAGTATTCCTGAAAAACCCGCCCATTCTTATTCTGGACGAGGCCACTTCGGCGCTGGACAATGAGAGCGAGTTTCAGGTGGCAAGGTCGTTGGAAGCGCTGGCAAAGGGCAGGACTACGATCACGATCGCACACAGACTGTCCAGCATCCGCAATTCCGACCGGATTCTGGTGCTGACAGAGGAAGGGATCGTGGAGGAAGGCACGCATGACAGCCTGCTGGAGCTGGGTGGCATTTACCATCACTTTTACGTGACGGCCAATGAATTGAAGTAGTGCCGGAGACAGCGCTGAGTATTGCAGGCGGACTTGTGATAGGCATGGGGATTAGTAATGGAAGAAAGTAACGGCGTAAAACAGCATATCCTGATCGTGGAGGACGACGGACCGCTTGCCGCCGGTCTGTGCCGTGCGCTGCAGAGCGGGGAGACCGGTGTAAGCAGCTGCGGTAACTTAAAGGAAGCGGACAAGAGGCTCAAGGCGCAGGCAGGACAGTGTGATCTTGTACTGTTGGACGTGAATCTTCCGGACGGGAACGGGTTTGATTTCCTGAAAAAAATAAAGGAAGAGTACGGCGTATCGGTGATCATGTTGACGGCCAATGACATGGAGATGGACATTGTGACGGGACTGGAGCTGGGAGCGGATGATTATATCACCAAGCCGTTCAGTCTGGCAGTGCTGCGGGCCCGCGTGGCAACCCAGCTGCGCCGCGTGCGGGAACAGGCGGAAGCGGCACGGCAGACGCGGCGGGAGCAGATCATTGTGATTGATGAGTACCGGTTTGATTTTGAGCGGATGGAATATTATCACGGGGATGAGCAGGTGGAGCTGAGCAGGACGGAGCAGAAGCTGCTGCGCGTTTTGGTGGATAACAGGGGGATTTCGCTGACGAGGGAGCGGCTTCTGGAACGCATCTGGTCTACGGAGGCGGAGTTTGTGGACGAGAATGCGCTGTCCGTTACCGTCAAACGCCTGCGGGATAAGCTGGGGGCGCAGGACAGGATCAGGACGGTATATGGGGTCGGCTATCGGTTTGAGTAGGGGAACAGGAGACGGACATGGCAGATGGCAGGCAGGCAATGATCATATTGATAACAGGGCTGGTCTGTCTGTTTGGCGGGACAGTTCTTGTGGCGGTGAATCAATACAGGACCAGACGGAGTATGTATCGGGTGAAGCGTATGCTGGAGGCCGCCATGGACGGAACTTTTCAGGAGAGCGTATTTGATGAGTCGTTGTATTCGGCCCTGGAGAGCCAGCTGGCGGCATACCTGCGTGCATCGGAGATTTCGGCCAGAAGGACGGCGCAGGAGAAGGAACAGATCAAGACTTTGGTTGCGGATATTTCCCACCAGACGAAGACGCCGTTGGCCAATATCCTGCTCTACACGGAACTTTTGCAGGAACAGCTGCAGTCCGATGAGAGCAGGGAAAGTCTGGGGCTTCTGGCAGACCAGGCCCGGAAATTGAAGTTTCTGATAGACTCGCTTGTGAAGCTGTCGAGACTGGAGACGGGAGTTCTCGTGCTGCAGCCAAAGAGAGCCGCGGTCTGGCCGCTTCTGGAGGAGGCGGAGAAACAGTTTGCAGGGCAGGCCAGAGAAAAGGGATTGTATCTGAAGGTTCTGACGGGGGAGGCCCGGGAGGCGACAGCCTGTTTTGATCTGAAATGGACACAGGAAGCGCTGTGCAATCTCGTAGACAACGCCATCAAATATACGGAACAGGGCGGTGTCACGATCAGAGTGAAACCGTACAAGCTCTTCATCTGTATCGAGGTGACGGATACGGGAAAAGGAATATCAGAGGAAGAGCAGGCGAAAATATTCGGACGTTTTTACCGTTCGCCGCAGGCTGCCGATCAGGCCGGCGTGGGGATTGGGCTTTATCTGGCGCGCGAGATCCTCAAACAGGAATCCGGTTATATCAAGGTCGTATCCGGGGAGGGAAAGGGGGCAGCCTTTTCCATGTATCTGCCGGTGGACTGACAGGCGAAATCTTTCAAAACTGTCAGAATCTTTTTTGCATTGGAAAGAAAACGGTAAGAATTGTATGCGATAATCTGTATTGTGAAGCAGAATACTTCACGGTGCAGATTTTTTGATTTCGACATTAAATATGGAGGAGAACGATGACAATATTATCAACTCAAAACGTAAGGAAAATATACGGTACAGGAGAAAACGAAGTACACGCCCTGGACGGGGTGGATCTTAAGGTGGAAAAGGGAGAGTTTGTGGCCGTCGTGGGGACGTCGGGCAGCGGTAAGAGTACGCTGCTGCATATGCTGGGCGGGCTGGACCGGCCTACGTCGGGAACGGTCACTGTGGACGGTAAGGATATATTCAGCCTGAAAGACGAGGCGCTTACGATCTTCCGGCGCCGGAAGATCGGGTTCGTGTTCCAGAACTACAATCTGGTGCCGGTGCTCAATGTATATGAGAATATCGTGCTGCCGGTACAGCTGGATGGCAACGAGCCGAACAGAAAGTACATTGATTCCATCATCGACATGCTGGGGCTGTCTGCGAAACTGACGAACCTGCCGAACAACCTGTCCGGCGGGCAGCAGCAGAGAGTGGCCATCGCCCGCGCCCTGGCGGCAAAACCGGCGATCATACTGGCCGATGAGCCTACCGGGAATCTGGACTCCCGGACCAGCCAGGATGTGCTTAGTCTGTTGAAGATCAGCAGCCAGAAACTTGCACAGACCATCGTTATGATCACACATAATGAGGAGATCGCCCAGCTTGCGGACCGCATTATCCGTATTGAGGACGGCAGGATCGTGGATGGGCGCTGATCTTCGGGCAGTAGAGCAGAACGAAGATCTGCAGGTGGAGAGAAAGGAGCAGATAACAGTATGAGAGTAGCGAACAGGAAATGTATCCGCAGGCTCAGCATAGCCCATATGAAGTCGGCGAGAAACAGAAATATCATCACAATATTGGCGATCGTGTTGACGACCGTATTATTTACGACACTTTTTACCGCGGGAATCTCCTTGAAGGAAGGGTTCGAACAGTCTAACTTCCGGCAGGCAGGAGGGTATAACCATGCGGTGTTTAAGAATATCACTAAAGAGCAGTTCGACGAGTTGAAGGAAGATCCTTTGATCAAAGAATACGGGGACAGATTATATGTGGGTATGCCATCGGAAGCACCTTTCAACAAGAGCCATGTGGAGGTGAATTATTACGATGAAAACTCGGCGAAATGGTCTTTCTGTACGCCGGTCGAGGGACGGCTGCCGGCGGAGGGCACGAACGAGGCAGCCACAGACTTAAGAGTGCTCAAGCTGTTAGGCGTGGAGCCGGTGATCGGCAATTCGTTTACGATGTCTTTCGATGTAGACGGCACTGAGACGACGGAGACATTTACCTTGTGCGGCTATTGGGAATATGACATGGCGGTGGTGGCAAATAACGTGGTGATTCCCAGAAGCCGGGCGGAAGAGATCTTCAGGAAACTGGGTACAAAGGGCGAGAACGGACTATGTACCTACCATACGATGAACCTCATGTTCGAGAGTGCATCGGGGATCCAGGATAACCTGCAGGAGATTCTGGAAAGGCATGGATATCAGGATGAGAAACCGGGAGCAGAGGACTATATCGCGACAGGTGTCAACTGGGGCTATGTTTCCGCACAATTAGGTGAAAATATGGATCCGGGCATGGTTTTGGCTCTTATAGCGGCGCTGCTTCTGATCATGTTTACGGGCTATCTGATCATCAACAATATATTCCGCATCGCGGTCTCCAACGATGTGCGGTTCTATGGCCTGCTCAAGACGATCGGCACCACGGGGCGGCAGATCAAGCGGATCATTCTGCTGCAGGCAGCGGCACTTTCCGCGATCGGTATTCCGGTGGGCGCTGTGGCCGGGTATCTTCTGGGAATCGTGATCACAAGGGTCACGGCAGTCAATATGGACGGTATCGTTATGGTGAGTTCCATCGATCCCCTGATCTTTGTCGGAGCCTCCCTTTTTTCCCTGATCACGGTATATTTATCCTGCGGGAAACCGCGCAGGATGGCGGCAAAGATATCACCGATCGAAGCGCTGCGGTATACGGAAGGCGCCGGGAGCAGGAGAAAGGAAAGAAAGGGGAGAACAGGGGCATCGATCCCGAAGATGGCCTGGACGAATCTGGGCAGGAACAAGAGTAAGACGCTGATCAGTGTGCTCTCCATGTCATTGTCCATTGTGGTCCTGGAAATGACTCATGTATTTACGGGTGGATTTGATATGGATAAATATCTGCGTGATGTGGCGCAGGATTTTCTGCTGGCTGAGGCATCGTACTTTCAGGTATCCCAGAAATGGATGAATAAAGAAGGCGGAAAAGAAGCGGCAGTATCGGAGGAGACGATCGCGCGCATCGAGCAGCAGCAAGGGGTTACCGGCGGCAGGGCTTACGGTACAGTATCCGATGTGGAGGAGCTGGTCACTGAAAAGAGAGCCAGAGATGCTTACAGCAGTTGGCGCAAAGGAGGGCTTAGCGGGGAAGAACTTGATTTTATGGTCGATGATATTCTGGAGCATGTGGGGGATCGGCGGGCCATGGAGACACGGCTGTACGGCATGGAGGATTTCCTTATCGATAAGCTGGAGGTCATAGACGGGGATCTCGGCAAGTTGAAAGAAGGCGGCAATTACGTGGCAGCAGTATATGACACAGATGATTATCACAATCTCCATGAGGACTGGCACTGGGCGAAAGTGGGAGATCAGGTTACGCTGCGGTACGTGGATACGTATGAGTATTATAACCCGCAGACAGGAGAAGTCTATCCGGAGAATGCGAGTCTGGAGAACCTTCTGTGGGCGCAGCGGGCAAAAGAATATCGGGAGGAGACATATGAAGTGGTTGCTACCGTGCTTGTGCCGAACACACTGACCTACCGGTTTTATGGGGATGACGAATTTGTGATGAATGCGGACACCTTTAAGGAACATACGGGAACGGATGCGGTCATGTACTATGCGTTCGACTGCGCGGACGAACAGACTGGGATGATGGAGCAGTATCTGAAAGAATATACGGAAGGAGAAGGATCTTTCTATGATTACGAGAGCAGGATGACCCGCGCGCAGGAATTCTATGAGCTGAAGAATATGTTTCTGTTTGTCGGGACGGCAGTCAGTCTGGTGGTGGGACTGATCGGTGTGTTGAACTTCCTCAATGCGATCCTCACCGGCATCCTGACCCGGAGAAAGGAGTTTGCCGTGCTGCAGTCCGTTGGCATGACCGGTAAACAGCTGAATATCATGCTGATAACGGAAGGGGTGCTTTTTGCCGGAGGTGCCGTTATGGTCACGCTGGCGACGGTCGTTGTTTTGGGACCGGTGATCGGGCAGGCGCTGGAAGGGATGTTCTGGTTTTTTACTTATAGGGTCAATATCGTGCCAATCCTGGCGGTGGCGCCATTTTTCCTGCTGTTGGGAATGTTGATTCCGCTCATATCCTACTGCTATGTGGCTAAACGGTCCGTGGTGGAGCGGCTGAGGGAGGCGGAGTGAGCATTGCGTGCGCGGGTATCCCTGATTTGTCCGTCAATTTTCACAAAAAATGGCCTTATACTTGTCAGAAATATTAATAAACTTTAATGAATTTTCAGAAAATACTTACAAACAGAACGAATTCATGTTACCATAATATATATTAAGGAAATTATCGGCGAAAATGCATGGACAAAAGACTGTTGTCCGACAGCATTTTTCTTTCACAGGATACGGTGCAGTGACCGACCGGGTGTATCGCGCAGGCCGGGTTACGGCATGGTATTTCCTGTGAAGTGGGCCTGGGGGCCTGGACGGTTCCCGGAGTTTACGGAAACATGGAGGGTCTATGTTTGAGAAGGATCAACTGATCATGTGCGGCGGGCACGGTGTCTGCCGTGTTGTTAATGTCACGGGGAACCCTTTTGACAGATTCGATAAGGTGCGCAGGTTTTATGTGCTGGAGCCGGTCTTCGAGAAAGCGAGCACCGTCTATATGCCGGTGGATAATGAGAAAGTCGTTATGCGCAGGGTCATGAACAGGGAGGAGGCGGAGGAGCTGATCGACAATATGACCGAGATCGAGACTGTTTGGATCAAGGAGGAAAAGGGCAGAGAGCAGATGTACAAGGATGCGATCCGCACCTATGACTGCCAGAGCCTGGTGCAGATCATCAAGACGCTTTACCTGCGCAGGCAGAACCGCATCAACGCGGGCAAGAAGGCGCTTTCCTCGGACGAGCAGTATCTGCGCAAGGCGGAGGCGCTGCTCTACAGCGAGATGTCTGTAGCGCTGGACATCCCCAAGGAGGAAGTGCAGGGCTATATCTCGGACGCGGTCAACAAGAAGAAAAGCCTGGTGTGATGCCGGCATGATGAAAGCCAGACGGTATGGTCTGGCTTTCACTATGTGTAAAATTTCTACAAATTTCCTGGCTGACAAAAAACAATGATCGCACTGCGGCGGAGTGGGGGCATAGATTTTACCGCTTGCATTTTTCCTGATAAGAATGTATTCTAGTGAATAAAGTGACTTTGGCCAGGCTGGGTATAAAGTGTGCCATAGGAAATATCGGGTGGATTGTCGAGGGTTTTTATGATCATAGATGCAGTAATGGACAGTTTCATAGACAGCGTTAAGCTGCTTCCTTTTCTTTTTCTGACCTATCTTGCGATGGAGTATCTGGAGCACAGGGCAGGACAGAAGATGCAGGAGACCATACGCAGCGCGGGCGCAGGCGGCCCGGCGATCGGCAGTGTGCTGGGTGTCTTTCCGCAGTGCGGCTTTTCGACGGTGGCTTCCAATCTGTATGCGGGCAGAATCATCACGCCGGGAACGCTGCTGGCTATTTTTTTGTCCACTTCCGACGAGATGCTTCCGATCATGATCTCTGAAAATGTAGGTGCGGAGGTTATTTTGAAGATTCTGGCGGTAAAAGTGGCGGTTGCGCTTTTGGCCGGCTTTGCAGTTGACTTTCTTTCCGGGAACAGGCGCAGGCAGATGCAGATCGAGCATCTGTGCGAGCAGCATCATTGTCATTGCGAGAACGGTATCTGGAAATCGGCGCTGCACCATACGGCGGAGATTTTTCTGTATATTATGTGCATTTCTGCGGTGTTGAATGTGATCATCGGGTGGATCGGAGAAGACAGGCTGGGCAGCCTGTTCCTCAACCGTCCGCTGGTGGGAGAACTGACCGCGGCGCTTCTGGGCATGATTCCCAACTGCGCTTCCTCTGTGGCCATCACGCAGCTGTATTTAAACGGCGTGCTGAGCGCCGGGGCGATGATTTCCGGGCTGCTGGCCGGTTCGGGCGTGGGCCTGCTGGTGCTGTTTCGGGTGAATGACGATCAGAAGGAGAATATCAGGATCCTGGCACTGCTGTACGGTATTGGTGTGGCGGGCGGTATTGTGGTGAACTGGCTGGGGATTATGTTTTAGAATGGTATGATGTATGATTGCGGGCTTCCGGCATATTTCCGGTACGATGCATGGGCAGGTGATGTGACAGGTTCCGGCCGGAGTCAAACGCACAAAAAAAGGACCAACCCCAGAGCGCTAAAGTCTCCAAAACCAGTCCTTTCGATGCACCGCCAGGGGCTCGAACCCTGGACACCCTGATTAAGAGTCAGGTGCTCTACCAACTGAGCTAGCGGTGCGTGTCCTGTGTCAGCAGTTTGTGTTCTCTGCAACACGCAAAAGTTATTATAGTACAATGTTTTGTGTTTTGCAAGTGTTTTTTTAAAAAAATTTAATAAAATTTGGAAAAAATAAAGATACATAATTTTTTTGTAATTTTTTATTAAAAAAAGTGTCAGATTATTATATTCTGGAAGAAATATGGTAAACGACATAATAAATTTGGAGGTTCAATATGATTTTTGAAAGCCATGCGCATTATGATGATGAGGCGTTTGATGAGGACAGGGAGTCGCTGCTGCTGGCCCTTGCGGGTTACGGGATTGACAGGGTGATCAATGTAGGGGCCAGTCTGGCGGGCTGCAGGGCGACGCTTGAGTTGATGGAGAAGTACCCTTTTGTCTATGGGGCGATGGGCGTGCATCCGAGTGAAACGGCGGAATTAAGTGAGGAAGGAATCGCTTGGCTGCGGGAACAGTGTTCCTGTGATAAAGTGGTGGCAGTGGGAGAGATTGGCCTGGATTATTACTGGAAAGAGCCGGAAGAGGCGGTGCAGAAGAGATGGTTTGAACGACAGCTGGAGCTGGCGCGGGAAGTTGCGCTGCCGGTGATCATTCACTCCAGAGAGGCGGCGAAAGACACGCTGGACATGATGCAGGCGCTCCACGCGGAGGAGATGGGAGGCGTTGTGCACTGCTATTCCTATACGAAGGAGCTGGCGCGGGAGTATCTGAACATGGATTTTTATTTCGGCATCGGCGGCGTGATCACGTTTAAGAATGCGAAGAAGCTGAAGGAGGCGGTGGCCTATATCCCGTTGGATAAGATTCTTCTGGAGACGGACAGCCCCTATCTTGCCCCTGAACCCAACCGGGGGAAACGCAATTCCTCCCTGAATCTGCCGTACATCGCGCAGGCGGTGGCAGAGCTTAAGGGCGTCAGCCGCGAGGAGGTGGAGGAGGCCACAAGCCGCAATGCGGAAAGGCTGTTCTCGAAAGTACAGGCGTTATAAAGATTTTTGTTATTAAATGATTGACGCAGCAAATTTGAGTATGCGGTATTGGACAAGAGGACAACAGACAGTATAGAAAAGGATCGGGGAGAACATGGCGACACTTGGCAACAGAAAAAGCACGGCGGAAATAATCGAGAAATATCATTTCAGTTTTCAGAAAAAATTCGGGCAGAATTTTCTGGTGGACAGCAGTATTTTGGACAGGATCATCGAGTCGGCGCAGATCACAAAGGAGGACTGTGTGCTGGAGATCGGACCCGGCATCGGTACGATGACACAGCGGCTGGCGGAAGAGGCTGGGGCAGTGGTGGCCGTCGAGATCGACAGGAATCTGCTCCCTGTGCTTGCGGATACGCTCTCGGCATATGAAAATGTGACGGTCATTAATGCAGACATTCTGAAACTGGATCTGAACCGGATCGTGGAGGAGCATAACGGCGGCAGGCCCATCAAGGTGGTGGCGAATCTGCCTTATTATATCACAACGCCTATCATCATGGCGCTTTTTGAAAAAAAGGTGCCGCTGCACAGCGTGACGATCATGGTGCAGAAAGAAGTGGCGGATCGTATGCGGGTAGGGCCGGGGACGAAAGATTACGGGGCGCTGTCGCTGGCGGTGCAGTATTATGCGAAGCCGGAGATCGTTACGAAAGTCCCGGCGGGCTGCTTTATGCCGAAGCCGAATGTGGACAGCGCGGTGATCCGGCTGACCCGTTATGAGAAACCGCCTGTGGAGGTGGAGGACGAAGCCTGGCTGTTTGCCGTGATCCGGGCTTCTTTTAACCAGAGAAGGAAGACGCTGGCCAACGGTCTGGCCAATGCAGGGTATCCGGGGATCAGCAGGCGGCAGGTAGAAGAAGTGCTTGCCGCCATGGGACTTGCCGCCACGGTACGCGGCGAGACGTTGACATTAGAACAGTTTGCCGAACTTTCCAACAGGCTTGCCAAACGAAGCGGGCAGCCAGGATAATACAATATAGAGTGATTGTATATTGGCAGGTTTCCATATATTGGTATATGATAAAAGAACATGTCGGTAGAAGGTGCTTTTTTTCTATATCATTATTTACATTGATAAGAGGCTATGGTAAACTAAGACAGTGAAAATAGGGTTTATATGGCCATGTGTCTGCCGCATGACGGGCACACGTGAGATGAAATGAACTGTATAGAGAATACATAACGGTGAGAATACAATAATGAGGTGAGCACCTTGGATAAGTATGAATATAAAGTACGGGCCGATGAGATCAATGCGCTGATCGCCGAGGGGAAATTTGCAGAGGCCGTTAAGCTCGCTGACACGATCGACTGGCGCAGAGTCAAGAGTGTCATGATGCTGTGTAAGATCAGTGATCTGTATAAGATCAACAGAAGATATCAGGAGAGCCGGGATATTCTGTTGTTGGCATATGAGAAACACCCCACGGGACGGCTGATCGTTTACTCCCTGTGTGAGCTTTCCATCAAGATGGAAGACTGCGTGCAGGCGATTGAATATTATAAGGAATTCGTGCAGATCGCGCCGAGGGATACCGGCAGGTATATCCTGCAGTACCGGCTCTATGAAGCGCAGGATGTGAGCCTGGAGGAGCGGATCGCGGTTCTGGAGGAGTTCAAGAAACGGGATTACAGAGAGAAATGGGCCTATGAGCTGGCCTATCTGTATCACAGGATCGGTCTGTCTACCAAATGCGTAGAGGAATGTGACGAGATGTTCCTCTGGTTCGGCGAAGGCAAGTATGTCATCAAGGCTTTGGAGTTAAAGAAGCTGCATGTACCGCTGAATGCGGATCAGCAGGATAAATACGATCTGTGGATGCAGGCGAAGGAGAGCGAGGCGGAACCTTTCGAGGAGGAACCGGAAGAAGAGAACTACGAGGAGGATTCTGCAGAAGGTTATCCGGGCGACGGACGCTACGAGGACGAAGAGCCGGAAGATGCGGTGCAGGAGCCGCCCACGATGGAGCTGCCGGAAGTCAAGACAGTGGATCTTGGGCAGTACAATACGATCAATCTGCAGATGGCGCTGGCAGAGAGTATGCAGGAGATCCTGGCTGAGGAAGCGGCTGCGGGCGGGATGCCGGAAGAAGATACGGGAGCGTTTTTTAACGAGAATGAAGGCGCGGGCGCAGGCTATACAGAAAACGGATATGACGGAAACGAGGCGGTCGTAGAAGAACTGCTGGGAGAGGAAGAACCCTTCGGGGAAGCAGCGAATGCGTTTTATGAGGAGCCGGAAGCGGCGCAGCAGTCCGATGAGGAGTATCAGGCAGAAGCAGCGTTTTACGAAGAGCCGGAAGCGGAACCATACGGGGAACTACAGGCAGAACCGGAAGCGGCAGAAGAACCTTACGAAGAAGAGCAGCCATACATAGAACCGGCGCCTGTCGTGCCCATAAGAAAGACGGTGAAGCCGACGGCTGTCAGGAAAGGGAAACCGGCAGTTTATGTGGAACCTGAGCCGGCAGTACCGGAACCGGTTGTTGAAGAAGAATTGGCGGAGGAGGAAGATGCAGAGGCGCTTAGCGACGATGATATTGCGAGATCCCTGATCGCGCCGCTTTTGCAGGAGACGATCAGACTGCCGGACCACAGGGAAGTGGAGAAGCAGCTGCAGGAGACTCCCGTCACACAGATCTGGAAGAAGGCAGACGTCAGGGAGGCGAAGGAGCCGCCAAGGAGCAGGAAGCCTGTGATGACGACGGACAATCTGCAGGAGATCAGCGCCCAGATCGTGCATGAGGACACGGCATCGTTTGATGCCCGCCAGATTCTGGAGCAGATGAAGCAGGAAGCGGCGAAGGAGGCCGCGAAGGCAGCCGAAGAAAACCGCATACCGGGTGCGAGGACGGGTGTCCTTACACCTTTGAATACAAAACCGTCGAAATACGACAATTTTCTCGCGCAGGAATATGACGGCCAGATCAGTCTGGTGATGCCGGAAGCGGAGCGGGTAGAGAAGCAGATCACCGGTCAGCTCAGCATTGAGGATATCATGGCCGAGTGGGAAGAGATGAAGAAGACCAATGAACAGAAACGCATGGAGGATGTACGCCAGCGGATTCTGGAACATACGGGGAATCTTTTTGCGGATTTCGACGAGGCGACGAAGAATGGTCTGCTGGAAGAGCTGGAGCGGGCATTCGTGGCGGCGATCATGAAGGAATCCGGGAGGAAGCCTTCGATCCGGAAGGTGGTGCTGCCTGATGATACGGATCAGAAGAAACCGAAGTGGGTGGAGCCGGAACCGGAGCCTGTGACAGAAGAGCCGGAAGATGATCTCGAGGAGGAGATCTTCGAGCCGGAAGAACCGGAGACATTTGAAGAGCCGGATGAGGAAGAAGTGGCCGCAGAAGAGCCGCAGGAGCCGGAAACGGTAAGCAGGCCGGAGAGTGCGGCCGTGGAAGTGCAGGAGCCGGAGCCGGAACAGCCGGCGGAGGATACGGTGTCCGAGCGGGAACTGACAGCCGAGGAGAAGGAGCTGTTCGGGGAGTTTATCCATCACCGCAAGACGGAGAGACAGCTTGTGCGGACACTGGACAATATGAGTCTTTCACCCTATACCGGCAATGTGCTGATCACCGGGGAGGAAGACGAGGAGACATTGACGCTGGCGAAGGCGCTGATCCGGGAGATGCAGCTTAACGACAACAATTTCTCGGGTAAGGTGGCCAAGATATCCGGCACCGTTCTCAACAAGAAAGATGTCGAGGAGACCTTTGGCAGACTGAACAACGGCGCGCTGATCATAGAGAATGCGTCCCGCTTAAAGCCGCCCACAGCGGCGAAGATGGCCAAAGCGCTGGATAAGGACAACAGGGGGCTGATCGTCCTCATGCTGGATAAGAAGCCGGATATGAGTCAGCTTTTTTCAGCAAATACGGCGCTTGGGAATTATTTCAATCTCCGCGTGGATATCGAGGCACTGGATGATGAGGCGCTTGTGGCTTACGCGAAGCAGTATGCGGAAGAGATGGAGTATTCCATTGATGAATTCGGCATTTTGGCGCTGCACACGAGGATCGCCGATATGCAGACCAGCGATCATGAGGTGAACACGGCGGATGTCAGGGAACTGGTGGATGAGGCCATCTATCATGCCAACAAGAAGACGCCGGGCCATTTTATGGATATACTGCTGGCGAAGCGATACGATGAAGATGATATGATCATTTTGCGGGAGAAGGATTTCATACACTAAAAACACTGAAAAGCCGGGATTGCGGCAAAAAGAAAAAGTAACGGGGGAAATGCTCATGGCAAGGAAAGAAACCAACAAAGCAGTCAAGAAGGAGACGAAGAAGACAGTCAAAAAAGAGGTCCAGAAGCCGGAAGAGAATCAGGTATTCATTTCGGAGGCTGACCAGTATGTATTCGGGCAGGGGACACATTATGACATTTACAAGAAGCTGGGCGCACATCCGTCGGTGGAGAACGGCGTAAAGGGCATGTTTTTTGCAGTATGGGCGCCTCATGCTGCCAGTGTCAATGTGATCGGCACTTTTAATAACTGGGATGAAGACCTGCACGTGATGACGAAGATCGGGCCGATCGGTATCTATACGCTGTTCCTGCCGGGGGTGGGCGAGAACGAGATGTACAAATATCTGATCCGTACACCCGAAGGTGAGAAGCTGTACAAGGCCGATCCTTTTGCAAACTATGCAGAGATGCGTCCCGGCAATGCTTCCAAGACCTACGATATCACGAAATTCAAATGGACAGACGGCACATGGATGACCAACAGGAACGGCAGGGATTACAACAAAGAGCCGCTGGCGATCTACGAGTGCCATATCGGTTCCTGGATGAAACATCCGGACGGCACGAAGGAAGGCTTCTATAATTACCGTGAATTTGCGGATCGGATCGTAGAATATTTAAAAGAGATGAAGTATACGCATATCGAGCTGATGGGGATCGCGGAGTATCCTTACGACGGTTCCTGGGGCTATCAGGTGACCGGCTATTATGCGCCCACTTCGAGATACGGCACGCCGGATGATTTCATGTATCTGATCAACATGTTGCACAAGAATAAGATCGGTGTGATCCTTGACTGGGTGCCGGCGCATTTTGCCACCGATGCCCACGGACTGGGCCGATTCGACGGACAGTGCCTGTTCGAGCATCCGGACCCGAGAATCGGGGAGCATCCGGACTGGGGAACGAAGATTTTTAATTATGGGAAGAACGAAGTCAGGAACTTCCTGATTGCCAATGCCCTTTTCTGGATCAAAGAATATCATATCGACGGCATACGTGTAGACGCCGTGGCATCCATGCTCTATCTGGATTACGGTAAGCAGGACGGCCAGTGGGTAGCCAACAAATACGGCGGCAATGAGAATCTGGAGGCGATCGAGTTCTTCAAGCATCTGAATTCTGTTGTATGCGGTACTTATCCGGGCTTTTTGACGATTGCGGAGGAGTCCACCGCGTGGCCGAAGGTGACCGGCAAGGTGGAAGATGACGGTCTGGGCTTCTGCTTTAAGTGGAATATGGGATGGATGCATGATTTCTGTGAATATATGAAGCTGGATCCCTATTTCCGCAAGAATAACCATTATGCCATGACATTTGCCATGACATACAATCACAGCGAGAATTATATCCTGCCGCTGTCCCACGATGAGGTTGTGCATCTGAAATGCTCCATGCTGAATAAGATGCCGGGCTATCCGGTGGATAAGTATGCGAACCTGCGGCTGGGGTATACCTATATGTTCGGCCATTCCGGCAAGAAGCTGCTGTTCATGGGACAGGATTTCGGACAGGAGAGAGAGTGGAGCGAAGAACGGGAACTGGACTGGTTCCTGCTGGCCGAAGAACAGAACCGGGGAATGCACGAGTATGTGAAAGAGCTTTTGAATCTGTACCGCAAGTATCCGGCGCTCTACTCCATCGACAATGACTGGAGTGGTTTCGAGTGGCTCAATGCGGACGATGCGGACCGCAGTGTCTACAGCTTTTTCAGAAAAGACGAGACGGGCAAGAACAATATCATGTTCGTGATCAATATGACCCCCATGATGTGGGAGAATTATATGATCGGCGTACCGAAGAAAAAGAAATACAAACTGCTGCTGAACAGCGACGATAAACGCTTTGGCGGTAACGGACATGAGATTCCGGCCGAGATCAATGCGGTCAAAGGTGATTGTAACTTTAAGAAGTACAATATTTCTTTCGATCTGCCGCCTTATACGGCTGCGGTGTTTGTTTTCTGATGCTGCTTTCGGGTGCGGTGGAATGCGTGATAGAGTTTGAATAGTTGGAGCTAAGCCGCAAAGCCTGTAAACACTAGGGTTTGGCGGCTTTTTCTCTTTCTCATTGCATTATGATTGCATTTTTCTATTCAACCTCTCTGTGATAGATTGCGGTGTGGTGATTGCTTGTGTAATCTGCAATGCTGTGCGAAGCGGGTGTGTATGTCAGCACGCCCGTTAGTTTATTGGCAACTTCAAGATTGCTGTCCGGGTACAAATGCCCGTATGTCCCTAAGGAAGTGCAAAATCTGATAGACTGGGTATGTCTTTCGGAGCAGATAAAGGAAAACAATAATACAATCCACAATCTGACTGGGGAATATAAGAAGATAGAGCCGGATTGTCGGGAGGGAGTACGGGCGCAGTTGGAGCGAATGAAAGAACTGTGCAAAGAACGCAATAATCTATATGAAAAGCAGAATGATTTAAAAGGGCAGAAACAGAAGATTGAGAAGTTGTTGAAGCGATAATGAATATGCGTCATAGCGATTGCGATGCCCTATGTTTTTATGGTAAACGGAATCAAGAAGTGATATAATCAAATCGGTATATTAGAATTTGGAGGAAGAGAAAATAAATATTGAACTTATAAGAGCAACTGACGAATACAAGGAACAGTTATTTGAAATGCTAACAGAGTGGAAGAACGATATCATAGTAAATCACACCGATATGTCTCCATGGAAAATATGGGAAAATGATTTTCACGATTTTGATAATTATCTAAAAAATCTTGATACAAAGGAAGAAACTAAAGATGGCTGGGTTCCTGATACAACGTTATTTTGTTTCGACAGAGATAGAAATATTTTTGTAGGCGCTGTTAACATTCGTCACTATTTAAATGATAAACTGTTAAAAACTGGCGGTCATATAGGCGACGGAGTTAGACCAGGTGAAAGAAAAAAAGGTTATGCGACTGCAATGATTGGTTTGGCATTAGACGAGTGTAAAAGACTTGGGATTAATAAAGTTTTGGTATGTTGTGACAAAGATAACATTGGTTCAGCAAAATCAATTATTAATAATGGTGGAATATTGGAAAATGAAGTTGAAGAAAATGGACATATTGAGCAGCGTTATTGGATTCAGTTATAACATAGATGATGAATAACTGATTTTGGAGAGAAACATAGATGAAAGAAATAATTGCGTATGAAATGATCCACCCGAAACTTAAACAAAAATGGTTAATAATAACGAAGAACATGCCGAGTTCGAGTGATGAAAAATTTTACACAGATTATTTTATATGGCAGGTGGTCTATGGATTGCCTGCCATATTTGATATTATTTCATTTAGGCATATTTGCAAGATTTTTTGTTGCCAGAAAATTATATACAAAATGATTGACACCAAATACGACACCACTCATAATATAGATAGGAGGTATTCAGAATGTCAAAGTGGGATAAACTATTAGCACGTATTCGCACTTTATCAAAAGATATTCGGTTTGATGAATTGCGTAAGGTGTTAGAGAGCTATGGATATGAGATGAATGCCCCAAGAGGCGGAAGCAGTCATTATACATTTAGAAAAAAAGGTTGTATGCCAATTACGATACCAAAGCATGAGCCAATTAAGAAAGTTTATGTTGAGATGATGAAACAGATCGTAGAAAGTGAGGAAAGAAACGATGAAAACGCTGAATGACTATATGGCAATGTCTTATCGGATGGAGATTGTGGAGGATAAGGATGAAGGTGGTTTTGTGGTTTCTTACCCCGATCTGCCAGGATGTATTACCTGTGGTGAAACAGTAGAAAAAGCGGTGGTAAATGCAGCAGATGCTAAGAGGGAATGGATTGAAGCCGCACTTGAAGAGGGGATTAAGATTAATGAGCCAGACAACTTGGAAGATTATTCTGGTCAGTTTAAATTGAGATTACCTCGCAGTTTACATCGCCTATTGGCAGAGCATTCCAAAAGAGAAGGTATCAGTATGAATCAGTATTGCGTGTATCTTCTATCAAGAAATGATGCTGTTTATTCAAAGTAAAACCAACAATATAATCTTAAAAAGATGGCAACATTTTTCACATCACGCAATAAATAATTATATCAATGACATAAAAAACCCTGCTGATTTGCATGAGCGATGAGGAAAATGAGAATGCTTGCATTTCCATTTGACGAATGCCGCGACAACCGCACGATAGTGCGGGTTCAGATATGAAAACTGAATATCGGCAAGGTTTTTTATACTTATTTCTGCTTTTTCTTTTTAGCTGTTTTCTTTTCTTCTTTCTCGATTTTCTGAAATTTCCTCTTTGGAAGCGCGGTAGCCGTAGCAGACGCTCCCGGAACAGTGCAATCTGACCAGGGAATATAAGAAGATAGAGCCGGATTGCCGGGAGGGAGTACGGGCGCAGTTGGAGCATATGAAGCAATTCTGCAAAGAGCGGAATAATCTGTATGAGAAGTAGAATGATTTGAAAGGGTAGAAATGGAGGATTGAGAAGTCGCTAGAACGATAGGAAATGTGGGGCGTGGCGGTTGCTATGCCCTATATTTTTTGGCAAATTGGAAATAAAAGTGGTATAATCAGACATATTGTTGTAGAGATTCAGATAAATAATGGGAGGAATATAGATGCCAAAACAAAAATTGATTATTATAGCAGGCTCTCCGTGTGTGGGGAAAACGACAGTGACACAGAAACTTTTTACTTCTTATGAAAACAGTGCTTATTTTGATGGTGATTGGGCATGGTGTGTCAATCCATTTTCGGTTGATGATCCGAGACTGAGAAATGGTGATAAAACAATGTCATTTGCGTTATCAACATATTTAAACTCTGGTTTTGATTATGTCTTTTTTTCATCGGTGGTTGTTGTGGATAAAACAATTCGAGAAGCGATATTAAAAGATATAACAGCAAAAGATTATTCTGTTATTGGCATTACTTTGACCTGTTCAGAAGAAACTTTGCGTGAACGTCATAAAAAGCGTGGAGATCAAAATGAATGCTCCTTTTTCTGGCTGCATTTAAAGCCATATGAAGACGACTATGTTATCAATACAGATAATAAAAGTGTTCAGCAAATAGTTGATGAAATAAAAGCTATTGTGGATAGTGAGGTAAATGAATAGTGGAAATTAAAACAAATGATTTAATATTACGAACTATGACTGAAAACGACATTGAGGAAATAGCAAGAATGTGGGAGTATCCACATGAAACAACGATAGATAAGGCATACGAAGCATTAAAGTACATGGAAGATACCCATAATAAGAATCGAAAAAAGTCAATCTGTCATTTGTGTTTAGGTGTTTTCCAAAAGCAAGAACCAAATATTATAATAGGATGGTGCGGGTTAGACGGAGAAGCTGAAATAGGAAAAACAGTTCTTTTTTATATGATTGATGAAAAATACCGTAATCAAGGTTATGCTACACAATGTGCTATGGAATTGATAAATTATGCGTTTGAAAAGATGGAATATGACATAATTTATGGAGGATGTGCAAAGAG
>ERZ808028.172-NODE-172-length-67170-cov-18.672857_pt1 | contig 67170 bp, 85 predicted proteins | sample MGYA00380184_ERZ808028 | MGnify/ENA primary metagenome ERZ808028 (study PRJEB31490, sample SAMN06133397) | mouse gut metagenome | isolation source: J8_1 | host: mice | place: China: Chengdu | collected 2015-05 ... | reverse complement strand
ACGTCGCTTCTTTCACTGCCGCTGTCCAAATCCGCTGTATTGCTATTTGGCTCCTTATTTATTGACGACACCATCTAGCAGCCTGTATCGGACGGCTGCACAAAACCCTGCTGCAAAAGGCCGGAATCACCGAAAATATCTCTTTCCATAATCAAAACATTTTCTGCAATCCGACTCTGCGCCGCATTAAAAAACGAGCGGAATATGCTGGCAGCGTAACAGGGCAGGTTTACCCTGTGGAGAATTCTCTTCCGGGAGAAAGGGGCAAAGCTCAGAAAGGCCGATATTCGGCGCGCCGCCAGCCGCTGGGCGAGGCTGCCTATAGCAGCCCGGCCAGCGTGGGCAGCCCCAGGCTGAGGAATGACACATAGGTGACCAGCATCAGGCCGATCAAAATGGCGGCATAGTACCAGACCATGTAGGGAATCGTCTTTGCCAGGGTCGTCTTGCCCACCTTAATGGCCACGAACAGGGTATTGCCCACAGGCGGGGTAATGTTGCCGATGCAGAGGTTGTAAACCAGGATCAGGCCGAACTGGACGGGGTGCATGCCGAATGTGCGGACAATGGGCAGGAACAGCGGGGTGAAAATGAGGATGGCGGGAGTGACGTCCATAAAGGTGCCGGAAATCAGGAGAATGACGTTCATGATGAGCAGGATGATAATGGGGCTGTCCGTCAGGCCCAGCAGGGCGGCGGAGACCGCCTGGGGGATCTGGAGGAAGGACATGACCCAGCCCAGAATGTTGGACACGCCGATGAGGAACACCACCATGCCGCTCATTTTGGCGCTGTCCACAACAATGGCCCAGAGCGATCTCAGGTTGATGTTGCGGTAGAGCACGCCCAGGAGCAGGGCATAGACAACGGCGATGGCGGAGCCCTCGGTGGCGGTGAAAACGCCGCCTACGATACCGCCGATGACCACGACGATGAGGGACAGGGCGGGGATGGCGCGCAGGGTGCAGATCCCCAGGTTCCTCCAGTCGAATTTGCCGGGGGTGCCCTTGTAGCCCTTGCGCACGGCCAGGATGACGCCTACGGCGATGCAGCACAGAGCCCACAGAAGGCCGGGGGCATAGCCGCCCAGGAACAGAGCCGCCACCGAGGTGCCGCCGGAGGCCAGGGAGTAGGTGATGAGGGCGTTGGACGGGGGGATCAGCAGCCCGGAGGGGGCGGAGGCGCCGTTGGTGGCGGCGCACAGGGCGGGGTCGTAGCCCTGCTCCTCCTCGCCCTGGCGGACCATACTGCCCACGGCGGCCGCCGCGGCGGAAGCGGAGCCGGAGATGGCGCCGAACAGGGCGTTGGCCCCGGCGTTGGTGACCAGCATGGCCCCGGGCAGTTTGCCCAGCAGGGCCATGACGAAGTCCACCAGCCGCTTGGCGATGCCGCCTTGGTTCATCAGGTTTCCGGCCAGGATGAAGAAGGGAATGGCGGTCAGGCTGAAGCTGCTCATGCCCACAAAGGTGCGCTGGGCGGCGGTAACCACGGAGATATCCAAAGACATGGTGGGAAGGATGGCGGCCAGGGCGGCGATGCCGATGGAGTAGGCGATAGGAACGCCCAGGGCCAGCAGGATCATCAAAACAACCAGGATCAAAACCAGGGATTGAATCGCCATTTATGCCGCCTCCTTTTCTTTGTCCGAGAGAATCTCGATGATATTCAGCGCGGTAAAAATCATATTGAGCACGCCGCACAGGGGGAGAACGATATAGAAGATCCCGATGGGCACGCCCAGGGAGGAAGTCATCTGCCCCATGGCCAGGTTGGCGATCTGGACGCCGCCAAACACCAGAATGACTGCGGAAAACAGGAAGGCGATGATCTCACCCAAACAGTGGAGCAGCTTTTGGACGGACGAACCGGCCATGTCCACCAGGATTGGGATGTTCATATGGCCCCGTTCCGAGGTGACGATGGAGGCGCCCAGCAGGCTCATCCACGCGAACATATAGGACACAAGCTCTTCGGACCAGGAGGAGGGGCTGCCCAGGATATAGCGGGTAAAGACCTGCCAGCAGGTGAGCAGGACCATGGCGATGAAGCTGGCTCCGGCCAGCAGGTTCAGCAGCCGGGTCAATATCGCGCGAAAACCTTTCATGCGGGGCGGCCTCCTCTCAGTTTACCGCCGAGGCGTACTCGGCGTTCAGCTCCTGGATCCTCTCATAAATGGGGGCCAGGGCGGGGTTGGCGTCGATCAGGTCCTGGTGCATGGGGGCGCAGATGTCCTGGAAGGGCTGGACATCGGGGTAGAGGAAGGTGACGCCCTGCTGGTTGGCGGCCCGCTCCTTGGCGGCCTCCACGGCGGCCACCCACTCCTCCCGCTCCACGGTGTTGACCAGCCGGAAGCCCTCCTCAAAAATGGCGCGCTCCCCTTCGGACAGGCTGTCCAGGAAGCCGCAGTTGCCGATCAGGATGTCGGGGATCATCTGGTGCATATCGTAGGAGTAGAATTTGCACACGTCGCCGTGTCCGTTGGAGGTGAGGGCCAGCTCGTTGTTCTCTGCGCCGTTGATGACCTTGGACTGGAGGGCGGTATACACCTCGCCAAAGCCCATGGGGGTGGCGGAGCCGCCCAGCAGGTTCATCATGGTGACGTTGGTGGGGGACTGCTGGACCCGGATTTTCAGGCCCTTCAGGTCGGCGGGGGAGTTGATGGGGGTGTCCACGGTATAGAAGTTCCGGGTGCCCGCGTCAATCCAGGTCACGGCCTCAAAGCCGGCCTGCTTGGTGGACTCGAAAATGGGGTCCGCCACCGCGGGGTCGTCCATGGCGGCGTGGTACGCCTCCGTGGAGGAGAACAGATAGGGCAGGTTAAACAGGGTGTAGTTTTTGGAGAAGGTCTCCAAAATGGAGTTGCTGGCGACGCAGAAATCAATAGCGCCCGTCTGGGTCAGCTGGACCATGTCCGTCTGGGAGCCCAGCAGCTCACTGGGGTAGACCTCCACATCGTACTTGTCGCCCAGCCTGCTCTCAATGAACTCCTCGAAGGCAAGCAGCGCGATATTCGTGGGATGGTCCGTGGCCTGGTTGTGACCGATGCGGACGATTTTTTTCTCGCTCTGCCCGCACCCGGCAAGGGTGACCGCCAGAAGGCAGGCGGCAAGCACGATTGCAAACGTTTTTGAGAGAAACTTCATAGGTATTCGTCCTCCTTCTCCAAGTTCAGAACCAGTTTGCCCAAATAACCAAGCGGGGATAACAGCTGCTCCGCGCCTGTTTACCTCATTTTGACAGGCCCAGGCCGTTGACCCAGTCCTCCATCTGGGATGTTCCGGAGAACCGCCGTCCCTCCAGCCAGTCGGCACCGGGCTCGTAGCCCCGGATGGTGGCGTCCTCGTGGGGGCTGCTCCCGGAGGTGCAGAAGGCGGCCACAGTCTTGCCGTTCAAATCGTAGGTTTCCAGGAAGGTGTGGATGATCTTGGGGGCCCGGCCCCACCAGATAGGATAACCGATGAGCACCACGTCATACCGCCCCATGTCCTCCACAACGTTGGCGATGGCGGGCCGGGCGTTGGGGTCGTTCTGCTCGGCGTTGGCCCGGCACTCGGTGTTGTAGTTCAGGTCGGCGGTGGTGTAGGGCCGGGCGGGCACGATTTCAAAAAGATCACCGCCCGTCAGCTCTGCCACCTTTTCCGCCACCGGGCGGATGTTCCCCGTGGCGGAGAAATAGGCCACCAGGGAGAGAGATAGAAATCGTTTTTTTATTCAGGTTCCTCCAGTCGTTGATCGTTTTCAGTACCTCACTGAGTTTGGTTCATTTGGTAGATCAGGTAGTCCAGACAGTCGATCCTTTTTTGGTCCGCGTGATAGCAGTCCAGCAGGAAGCGGCGGTGTCCCGCCAGCAGGGACAGCCCAGCATCCTTCTTCCCGGCCTTCAAAAGGTCCATAAACTGGTCGATCAGCTCATTGCCGCACCCGGCGTCTACCAGGTTGGTGACGACGGCCTGCTCCCGCTTCGTTCGTTCCGCCATAGCACCGCCTCCTTACGATGTGAGTATACAGGCAGGCTCTCTAAATATCAAATACATATAAAGAATAGGAATACATACTTGAAAGGTATGCTCTTCTCTGCTATACTGAAGCGCGGAAGCAGCAGGGGGGCGTTTGTGTGGACATACGAGTTTTGCAGTATTTTCTTACGGTGGCAAGGGAGGAGAGCATCACCAGAGCGGCGAAAACGTTGCGTATGACGCAGCCGCCTCTGTCCCGGCAGTTAAAGGACCTGGAGGACGAGCTGGGAAAAACGCTGCTCATCCGCGGGAGCAAAAAAGTCACGCTTACGGAGGACGGCATGCTGCTCCGTAAGCGCGCGGAAGAAATGATCGACTTGATGGAGAAAACCAGGGCGGAGCTGTCCAGCTCCAGCGAGAACATCAACGGGGAGATCTACATCGGAGGGGGTGAGACCGACGCGGTTTCCCTGTTTGCTCAAATCGCCGGAAAGCTGCAAGCAAAATATCCGATGATCCACTACCATATTTACAGCGGAGACGCGGGGGTCGTGATGGAAAAGCTGGATAAGGGCTTGATCGACTTTGGCCTTTTGGTGGAGCCGGTGAACATGGGCGGATACGACTATATGCGCCTTCCGGTCAGGGACGTCTGGGGCGTTCTCATGCGGAAGGACAGTCCGCTGGCGGGAAAGGACGCGATCCGCGCCGAGGACTTATGGGATAAGCCGCTGATTATGCCGCGCCAGACATCTGCCAATGGCGATATGTCAGTGTGGCTGAAAAGAGATATCAGCAAGCTGAATGTCGTCATGACCTATGACCTGATCTTCAACGCGTCCCTCTTTGTCAAAAACGGCATTGGATATGCCATCGCGTTGGACAAAATCATCAACACCACCGGGGACAGCGAGCTGTGCTTTCGTCCTCTATATCCGGCCTTGGAGGCGGGGCTTTGCATCGCGTGGAAAAAATATCAGGTGTTTTCCAGGGCCTCCAAGGAGTTTTTGCGCCTGCTGAAAAATGAATGGGAAGCAGAAGAAACCAACTCCACCTACCATTTGGCGGAGGGGACCCCCTCCGGGATTTGAGGAGGAAATATATAAACAAGACGGATATCAACAAACCAAAGACTTTCCAAAAAATGAGAACACTTTGAATGGATTGAATTTCAATAGGAATAATAGGAAAATTTGACCACGCTGTAATTCAGTAGAGCGTCCTGTGCCACCGCCAATCTCAGCCACACCGATTGCCTCCAACCGGGGGCAAATTTTTTCTGTCTGTGGTCATTTATGTGGTCAGGGTCAAAACGCGAAAAATCAAAGACGCAAAAAAGTGACGCAAAACAGAAAAATCCGCCTGAAACCAACGGTTTCAAGCGGATTTGTGGTGGACGATACAGGACTCGAACCTGTGACCTCCCGCACGTCAAACATACGCGCAAAACCCCTCTACCTATTGATATTCAATACTTTTCCTTTGCTAGAATTCTCAGTTTGCCCCGAGTTTTGCCCCGAAAGCGCCGAAGAGACTGCATCAATAAGGCTCTCCGGGCTATTGTTCATCACATGGCTATATACATTCAAAGTCATACGGATATCATCGTGCCCCGCCAGATACTGCACCTTTTTGACATCCAGACCGCCCTCAATCAATCGCGTGATGTAAGTATGACGAAGTTGGTGCGGAGTGGGGCGAAAATCAATCTTCACGATGTTCTTTTGTGTTTTCCGCAGCGCAATAGGCCGACCAAGCTCCTTTTCCCTTGCTTTCCGTTTTGCTATCTTCCCTTCAGTCATAGGCGCCCGGCGGTCAATGATCCCGATGATATTCCTCATCCCCTGGAAACTAATATGCTCTCCATCGGAAGCGTGGACAACGAAAAAGCTATTGCTCCGCTTCTTCTCCTCTTTCAGCGCGGCAGCCAGGTTAGACGGCAACGGAATCGTCCGGTGGGCCGCCTTTGATTTCAATCGAGCAGGAAACTCGGCCCTTCCCCCTGAAAACCGCATAGCATTGTTTACTGTTAGCCTAGGTGGGTCCGATTTCAGGTCGATGTCCTTCCACTGGAGCCCGCAGATCTCCTCCCGACGAAGGCCTGCATACAGGCCCAGCATAACAAAGATATAAGCCCGAGTCCCCTTCACCGCCGCCTCCAACTGGGCACACTGTTCCGGTGTCAAGGCTTCTTTCTCTTTGGCCTTCGCGCCACCTGGTTTGATTTTCTCCGCAGGCGAGCGAATCACCAGACCATTGTCAACCGCACACTCAAAAATCTGCTTCATGGTGCTGACCGTCTTTTGCTGGGTGGAGAACGACAGCCCCGCACACTGGGCCATGACCCGCTGGCAATGCTCCGGCTTTACTTCCCGCACCTTCATAGCTCCCAGTACCGGACAGATCCGGATGTTGATGGCGCTGCAATAATCCTCCCGACGTGAGAGGGACAGGCCCTCTTTGCGGTTGTTGTACCACTCCGCCGCCAGCTCCGCCACGGTCGTGGTGTCATCCAGAACGATACCCATCCGCTGGGCAGTCTCCAGGTCGTAGAGCTTTTTACGTAGCTCCTCCTTAGTTTTGGCCCGGATGTCTTTATAAAGCCCTGACTTCAATTTTACTCGCTTGCGGTAATATCGACCATCGAAATAAAATTCAGGACGCCGCACCATCTGGAATCCCTCCGATTTGGTTGCTTTTTGTCAAAAGCTGTGTTATGCTGGAGCGCAGGAAAGCACAGCTTTCAGCGCTGCCCGTATTCGGTAGGCGGTTGGCCCTCGCAACAGGGGGCACTTCTTGCCCCCTGATTCAAGGAAAGGGGGGCTATCCAATGACGGTTACATATTCTGACCTGATTCAGATTGGTATACTGATTGTTGGCATTATCAGCCTCTTTATTGCGGCAGATAAAAAGAAGTAACCGCCCCAGGCTCCAAACCAAGGCGGTTACTTCTTTGCAAGTAATCAACTTTTGAGGGGCTGACCGTCTACCGGCAGCGCCCTTTCTATGTTTAGTATAACCGCCATATGTGAAATTGTCAAGTCCCGCTCTTAAGAGCGGGGCTTTTCTTCGGTACCCATGGGTGGCTCCCTTCTGACAGAGCATTTACCAACAATTATCGCAGTAACTATATCCCCTGGCCTCCGCTTCAGAGAGCTTCATTTCCCTATAATTTCTCATCCCAGAGCAGTCGTGCACAGAATGAATTGTGTTACTTCTGTTGCTGACGTAAACGGTCCTATTCGGGTCGCGGGAGGGAGGAACCTGCATCGAAGGAAGAGGCTCCGGGGTGGGAGAGGGTTCCGGTGTGGGGACAGGCTCCGGCTGTGTATTGCTGGGGTGAGTCAGAATGACGGTCTGCGTGGCACCGGCCCAATCCACCTCCAGGCCAAAGGCGTTAGAGATGGCGCGGATAGGCAGATAAGTGGTGCCGTCGATGATGAAGGGTTCTACAGGGTTCCCGTTGACATCCACTAAACTAACCAGTGCGCCGTCCAGAGTCACTTTGATGTCGCTGTACTCCAGAGTCGCAGATTTGTTTCCGACTGTGCCGGGGGCAGGACCAGTCGGGGCAGGTCCGGGCTGGACAACGGCGGGATGGGTTAAAATAACAGTCTGCGTGGCGCCGTCCCAATCCACGTCCAGACCGAAGGCGTTGGAAATAGCGCGGATGGGCAGGTAAGTGGTGCCGTCAATGATAAAGGGTTCCACAGGATTCCCGTTGACATCCACCAGATTGACGGGTGCGCTGTCCAGGGTCACTTTGATGTTACTGTATTCCAGGGTTGCGGTTTTGTTTCCCACTGTGGCTACGGCGGGGCTGATTGCTCCAACCAGAAGCAGGGCGGCAAAAATGCCGCACAGGGATCTTTTCCATTGTTTTTTCATTTGGTTTTTCCTTTCTTTGTTTCCTGAACATAAGATATCCCAGTCCCGGGAATGGAAATTGTTGTGCGTGTGGTCCCTTTGGCCGTCTTTGTGACTCTGGCCCCTTTTACGCCCCAGCTGTAGCTGACCCCTGATTTGCTCAAATTCATGCGAAACCCGCCCGGAAGTTTAATACTCTTTCGGAAACGAAAGCCCACTGTTATCACTCCTCTCCATATTTACCGCCCCGGTGGTTAGATCAACTAACTTTTGCACCCAATTGGTACATTTTTAATATTTTGCCCGAAGTTCCACCACGCGCCCAATCACTCGAACAGGCAGGTTTTCAACCTCATCGGCGGTGTAGAACATAGGGTCATAGGCTGGGTTGGTCGGCAACAGGGTAATGCCGGTCGGCCCGTATTTTATTTTTTTGACGGTGGCGCTGTCTCCGTTCACCAGCACAACTACCGTATCCCCGGTGTCGGCGGTATCCTGTCGGCGGACGATGACCACATCGCCCTCCCGCATCCGGGGCTCCATACTGGCCCCCTTGATCCGCAGACCGAAGAAATCCCCGGTGCGGGCCAGGGCGGCGTCGATCTCCTCATAGTCCACGATATCGGTGACGGCCTCGATGGGAATGCCGGCAGCGACATCGCCAAGGACAGGAATCCTAACACCTCTAGAAGCGGGGGTTTCCGTATTCCCGAGTAAGTAGTCAACGGACACCTCAAACAGTGCTGCTAATTTGAGAATTTGATCTTTATCTATTTTTGCCTTCCCATTCTCCCAATAAGAATATCCATTTTGAGTTAGCCCAATGGCTTGCGCAACCTCGGTTTGTGTCAATCCCTTTGCTTTTCGAGCAGCTTTTAGGTTATTCATCCCGTCACCTCCCATGCAAATGATATCAATATAAATGATTTTTCGCAACAAGAGAATTGGAATTTTGATTTTTTTTCGATATTCCTCTTGACAGCACCCCTGCGGCGTGCTATTCTATCAATAGCTTTGATATCTAAAGCATTGATATCAAAAAGGAGGTGACAGACATGGTCATGCGCATTAAAGAACTGCGCGAGGCGGCGGAGCTCCAGCAAAAGCAAGTCGCAGAGTATATGGGTGTTCTCCAATCTGCGGTGTCCAACTGGGAAAACGAAGTGGCGCTGCCCAAAGCCCGCCAGCTTCCACTTTTGGCTCGGGTGCTGGGCTGCTCCATCGACGACCTTTTTGTACCGCTCGAGGACGCCGGGTGACCCCCACTCTAAGCATACCACCCCAAGGAGGTACTTACCATGCAGACCGACTGCACAAATATCTACCAAAACGCCCGAAAAATTGCAGGCTTGACCCAGGAGCGGGCGTCGGAGCTGCTGGGGCTGTCGGTGCGCTCCCTGGCCGACTACGAGGCCGGGCTCCGGCTCCCGCCCAACGACGTGGCGGACCGGATGGTGACGGCCTACAACTCCCAACTCCTGGCTGTCCAGCACCTGCGGGCCTCTACCCAGTTCGCCCGGAACCTGCTGCCCGATGTCAGAGAGATGGCTTTACCAGAGGCGGTCCTCACTCTCGTGGACGCCGTGTACTCCTTTGCTGACGACCGCCTGGACCGGGAGCTTATCGACATTGCCCGAGACGGTGTGATCTCAGAGGATGAACGGGAGCGCTTTGACCATGTGATTGACAAGATCCGGGACATCACCGCTGCGGCCATCGCCCTGGCGTCCATGTCCGGAGCAGCACACGAAGAAAGGAGAGACACATGAGCGACAAGATCAATCTCCAAGAGGACTTTTTGGGCCAGCTCCACCGGGGGCGGCATCCCGTGACGGTTTTCACGGCCAACGGCTTTCAGCTGAAGGGCCGGATCACCGCCTACGATCAATTTACCCTGCTGGTGGAGGATGCCCAGGGCAAGCAGAACCTGGTCTACAAGTCCGCCGTGTCCACCATCGTCCGGGCGGACCCGGACCGCACGTGAAGGCAAAAAAACACCCTGTCAGGTGCTCGCAACACCTGACAGGGCAAAGGACGAACTTATACCGAAAGAATCAGTCCCTGCCCTGATTATACCAGAGGGCCGGGCAGAAAGCAAGGAGAAAATCATGGAACAAAAATTGCTGTCGCCCAATGAGCTGGCCGAGATGTGGGGCGTGTCTGTCTACACCATCCACCGCCTGGCCAACGGAAAGAGTGGGCTGAGGGCCTATAAGGTCGGGAGCTTGACCCGATTCAAGCCCTCAGACGTGGAAGCCTACCTGTCCGCCAACGAGATCAAGGCCCCTGAAAAGCCCCGGAGCTTTGCCTGCGAGCGCTTTACATACAAGCCCGGGATGAAGGTCGTGTCGCTCTGACAACGGCTCGCATAAAAAAACCCCCAGCGGGTTGGAGGACCCGCCGGGGAGGGAGAGTATATTTATGCTGAAAGATTATGAGTATGGTCCTATTTTGCCGCCATATATCTGTTGTGACGGCCGATTCGCTAAAAAATATGGCATAACCGAAGCAATTATTTTCAACTTTTTATATCATGATTTTTTAACGAGATCACAAATGAAGCGGTATGGCGGCTGGCACGAAGGGGACGGATGGATGGAGGAAGGTGGCCGCCTGTGGCGGTGCAACTCTCAAAAAGTGCTTTTTGGATGGTTTGCAGGCATTTTTAGCGAACAACAGCATAAGGACGCAATCAAACACCTTTGTGATGAAGGGTTGCTCTTCCTTCGTCCTAGTGCCACTGACGGATATTACTGGATTTCCATCGGCGAGGAACCTGAAAGGGCGTGACCATATGCCGCAGGTACGAGTTGAGAAAAAAGACCATTTCACCAGGATAGACAATGGACTTATTCAAAACCCGGAAATATCGTTGAAAGCCAAAGGTCTGTTGGCCTACATGTTATCTCTCCCTGATGATTGGGATTACTCCATCTCTGGCCTCTCAGTGAAATGCAAAGAGGGCAAGAGCTCTATCCGTGGTGCAATCACAGAACTTATGGAACATCGGTATATCACCCGATCTCTGGCTCGAGATGAAAATGGTCGCATTGGCGGTTATGAGTATGTTGTCTATGAGGAACCGCAACCGTCGTGCGAAAATCCGACGACGGATAATCCGTCGTCGGAAAACCGCACACAACAAACTACTAACTCAACAAACGAAAAAAAGACAAAGTCCCCCTGTAGTCCCCCAGCGGGGGACGCGCCCACGCCGGGAGAGTCCAAGCCCAAAAGCATAAGACCGGAGAAGTCCACCCCTGCCCACGACCCGGATGCCTTCGAGGCCTTCTGGGCGAAATACCCCCGGAAGGACGGGCGCAAGGCCGCCATCCGGGCGTGGGACAAGCTGAAGCCGGATAAGGCGCTATGCCGGACGATGTACGCCGCTCTGAGCCGCCAGCGGAGGTCTGCGCAGTGGGCGGAGGAGGGCGGCCGGTTTATCCCGCATTTCTCCACCTGGCTCAACGGGCGGAAATGGGAGGACCGGGGCGTGGATCTGTCGCTGCTCACCACTCCCTCCGACACGTCCGGCGGCTGGGCGGATGACCCGGAGGTGAGCCAATGACGATGGAGCAGACCTACCAGGCCCAGCTCTCGGTGATCGGCTCCATGCTCATTGACGAGCGGTGTGTCCCTCTGGTGCTGTCCAAGCTCAGCCCGGAGGACTTCATTGATGGCACCTGCCGGGCTACCTTCACGGCCATCCGTAGGCTGACCCGGGAGGGGCGGCCAGTAGACCCGATGACGGTGGTGGACGCCATGCAGGGGGGCGACCGATACATACAGTGGGCCCGGGAGGCCATGGAGCTCACCCCCACCGCCGCCAACGTGGGGGAGTACATCCCCATGGTGCGCAGGGCCGCCGTGCGGCGGCGCATCCTGGAGCTGTCGGAGCAGCTGCCCGAGGCGGACGGTGAGAGGCTGGAGGCCCTAGTGCGGCAGATGGCCTCCACGCTGTCCGCCGTGGAACGAATGCCCCGGATGACGGCGGCGGAGCGGGCAAACGATTTTTACCAGCGGATGAAAGGGCAGGACAAGCCCAAATACCTGCCCTGGGGCATCCCCACGGCGGACCGGGCCGTCTATGCCGAGCTGGGGGACATGATCCTGCTGGGGGGCTACGCCTCCTCGGGCAAGACCCTGTTGTCCATCACCATGGCCATGGCCCAGGCCAAGGCCGGGTACAAGGTGGGGTACTACTCTCTGGAGACCAGCCCGCAGAAGATGACCGACCGGCAGATCGCCGCTCTGTCCGGGGTGCCGCTGGGCAAGATCAAGGCTCGGTCGTTTACCGAGGCGGAGTGGGACAAGTTCGCCCAGGCCGCCAGCTGTGCCGCCGCGGCCTGTCCCTTCGACGTGGTCCGGGCGGCCGGGTCCACGGTGGACGACATCACCGCCGACGCCATCGGCCGCGGCTATCAGATCATCTACGTGGACTATGTGCAGCTGGTGCGGGCTCCCGGGGTACGCGACTCCGACCGCTATGCCGTGGTCACCGCTGTGAGCCAGGGGTTGAAAACCTTTGCTCAAAGCACCGGGACGGCGGTGGTGGCCCTGGCCCAGCTCTCCCGGCCGGAGCGGTCCCGGGCCCGGGCCGGGAAGCCGGTGCCGCCATCCATGCACTCCTTCCGGGAGTCGGGGCAGCTGGAACAGGACGCGGACGCCGCCTTTTTGGTCTACCCGGTGAACCCGGACGACAACAGCTCCAACCGGGTGTTCAAGATCGGCAAGAACAAGGAGGGCCCCCGGCCAAAGGTGGAGCTGGTATTCCACGGCGACACCCAGACCATGGCGGAGCTGGCCCCCTCGGTGGCCGCCGAGCTGTCCGCCCAGGGCCGGGCCATCAAGCAGGCAAACCGAAACCGTGCCCAGCGGGCCCAGTTCCAGGAGCTGGAGAGCGGGGACGAGGACAACCCCTTTGCGGAGGAGGCTGAAAGTGGAGCTTAAAGACTGCACAAAGAAAGAGCTGATTCAGATTATTGAGCAGCTTAGACGTCAAGTTGGGGATTATTATGTCTTGCGCGCTATATTTGACGTGGAAAACGAACGGCACGAGCAAAAAATGAAAGAATCAAAGCGACTTTTGGCCGTTATGACTCAAAAATCAAAAGAAATCTCGGCTTTATATGCCCCTTATAAGAATGAGCAGTGCTGTCAGGTCCCGGAGAGCATAGCGGCGAAGATGAGAAACATCGCCCGTGAGTATGATCTGGTGCAGGCTGAATGGAACAAGCTCATGGGGTTTGGCGCAAAACAATGATATTTTGGAGGTACATACCGTGAGAACATTTGCGATTTTGAATATGAAGGGCGGCGTTGGCAAGACCACCACCGCCATCAACCTGTCCTACCTGCTGGCCACCGAGTACCGGCGCCGGGTGCTCCTCATCGACGCGGACCCCCAGGCCAACGCCACCCACGCTTTGCTCCCGGATGGAGAGCGCTCCGGCCTGGCCGGACTGCTGGGCGGCTACTCCACCGTGTACGACGAAGTGGTGGTATCCAGCGGCATCCCCAACCTGGACGTGATTCCCGCCTCCGAGGAGCTGTGGGGCATCGACCTGCGGGAGCACACCGGGGACGGCCCCCTCCACGGCACGGCCAACGCCCTGCGGGACCTGCGGGACAACGCCATGGAGGACGACGCTTATGACATCATCGTCATCGACTGCCCGCCCAATTTCTCCGCGGCCTGCGTGGCCGCCATCAACGCCGCCAACAGCATCATCATCCCGGTGCTGCCCGACGCCTTCTCCGCGGCGGGGATGGACAGCCTGGTGTATCAGATCGACGGAGTGAGGAAGATCCACCCCGATGTGCGGGTGGCGGGGTGCCTGGTGAACCAGTGGCACCGCTCGGACGTGGTGACGGACGCCACGGCCTATCTTCGGGAGAACGCGCCGGTACCGGTGTTCGACACGGTGATCCGGCGGACGGACAAGGTGCTGGAGGCCACCTGGGCCCGGGAGCCGGTGCAGACCTGGAGCCCGTTCTCCAGCGCGGCCCGGGATTACCGCGCCTGGGTGAAGGAGCTGGTGGAAAAGGAGGGGCTGGAGAATGGGTAGGTTCAGCTTAGCGGACCACATCCAGGCGGCCCAGCCGCCCCAGGTCCGGGACATCGAGGTCATCACCCACGAGATCCTGGACGCCAAGCGGGCCGGGGGCGAGGCCATCCTCACCATCGGCAAGGGGCTCATGGAGGCCAAGGCCCTGCTCTCCCATGGGGAGTGGCTGCCCTGGCTGGAGGAGCGAGTGGAGTTTTCGGAGCGATCGGCCAGAAACTTCATGAGGCTTGCGCGCGATTGGACAAATCGGCAAGCGCTTGCCGATTTGGGTGCTACCAAAGCGTTGCAACTCTTGGCTTTGCCGGAGGCTGAGCGCGAGGCTTTTCTGGGCGAAGTCCACGAGGTGAACGGTGAGGAGAAAACGGTCATTGACATGACCTCCCGGGAACTGGAGGCCGCCATCAAAGAGCGCGACGAGGCGCTGAAGGCTGCGGAGCTGGCCAGGGCGGAGCAGTCCGCCGCCGAGCAGGCCCGGGAAAAGCTGTCCGCCGGCATGGCGCTGGCCAACGAGCGCATTGCCGGGCTGAGCGCCGAGGTGGAGGCCCAGTCCATCCGGGCCAGGGAGGCCCAGGACGCCGCCGCCCGGCTGGAAAAGGAGCTGGAGGCGCTGCGCTCCCGCCCGGTGGAGGTGGCGGTGGAGGCGGACCCCGCCGCCATCGAGGCCGCCCGGAGGGAGGCGGTGGCGGCCATGCGGGACGAGCTGGATGAGGCCAAGGCCGCCGAGAAAGCGGCCCGGGCCTCGTTGATGGCGTTCAACAGCGCCTTGCAGCGGGCCAAGCTGGAGCGGGAGCAGACAGAAATCGAACTCCTAAAGCAGCTCGCCCAGGCGGAGAAAAAGGCGTCCCTGGCCACCAATGAGGATCTGGTACTGTTCCGCACGCTGTTCGACCAGGTCCAGGAGCAGATCAACAAGATGGGCGGCGTGCTGCTGAAGGTACGTAACAAAGACCCGGAGAAGGCCGCAGGGCTGTCCAAGGAGCTGCTGGCCCTGGCGGAGAACATTCGGGGGGTGGCCCAGGATGAACGAATGGTATTGAGCGGGCGGCAGAAAAGCTGAAGGCCGAGTGACGGAAAAGCGAAAAAAAGACCGCCCCGTTTCCGGGGCGGCGCTTCAGGACTGATTTTCTGGACCCTCCGGGTGGGGCTTGGCGTGGTACACCTTCAGCTCCGGCCCGGAGGTCCCGGCGATGATGGGCCGGGCGGGCTGCTTGGTGTGCTTGGCCTTGCCCTGAATCTCGGGCACTGGCAGGACCTCGTTTCGGGGATGGGTGTGGGTCCAGTCCGGACGGGCCATACCTTGCTTTGCCATAAAATCACCTCCGGGTCAGTTTGCCCGGAATTGGAGGGAGTAACCCATGAAAAGGCTGACAACCGACACACCAGACGGCAATTTTGAAACTGTTCTGAATTTTGTGTACGGGAAAGACGGATGGGCTTATATCCGGCACGACGGAGAGCATGAGGATGTGCTGCTGACGGACTGGGCAAAGCGGCAGTGCTTTCTCCGCGGCTGTGATGAAGTCTTTGTAGAAAAGGCGGAGGAGATCGATCAGCAGCTTTGTGACTGCATGATGGATGCCCCGATCTGCCCAATTGCGTTGGCCTATTGTTTTGCTAGTCAGGCTGTGCACCTGCGGGGCCGTCTGAAGATGTATGAGGACGCCATGCCATTAGAGCGGGCGCAGGAACTTGCCCGGGCCGAGAAGGACGGGCGGCTGGTGGTGCTGCCGTGCAAATTGCATGAATCAATATTTTATCTTGAAGATGGGGAATTGTTCGATGATGAACCGTACGAAGTCAGTCTCGGACAAAAGTCGGGGGAATGGAACGATAGCCTGATGTTCGAGTGCCAGTATGGGTTTGGTTTTTTTGGGGAGGATGTTGGCAAAACCGTCTTTCTGACCCGCGAAGAAGCCGAGGCGGCGCTGAAAGAGAGGGGGGAAAGACAATGAGACTGATTGATGCCGACGAAGCTAAAAAACAAGTAAGGCAGATGCAGGTTTTGAAGCCATCAGAAAAAAATCTTCTCACGTTGGCGCTGGACCGGACACCAACGTATGAACCGCCCAACGACCCGCTGACCCCGGAGCAGCTGCGGGAGATGGACAGGAAGCCGGTGTGGATTTGCGACCCGGACGGGAGCGACGGGATGTGGGCGTTGGTCGATCTGGAATATGAACTTTGCAGAACAGCAACGGGCGGTATAGCAATTTTTGATACCTACGGTAAGACCTGGCTGGCCTACCGCCGCAAACCGGAAGAAAGGACAACGGCATGAAGAAATATTTTTGCGATGTGTGTGGGGCGGGGCTGGCCGCTGGCGGTAAGACGTTGACGGCTTCTCCCGATTCGGTGGTGACCCTGTGCAATCTGGAGGACCTGTGCCCCCGCTGCGAGGGCTTTGCCCGGGAGCTGGACGTCTCCGTGCTGGTGCTGAAGGAGCTGCGGCGGATGGCGGAGCGGCAGGGGGAGCCGCCCGCGCCGCCTCCCCCACTGACAGGGCGGAACGCCCGGGAGAAGCGGGCAGTCCTGGCGGCGGTGGAGGCGTACCGGAGGGAAAACGGCCCCGGCGCGGTTCTGAGGCTGGCCGCGCTGGCCGGGGTGGGTGAGAGCGAGCTTCGGGATATGATTTCGTGCGCATCGGTGCCCATCGCCACCTGGCGGAGGGTGGGCAAGGCACTGGGGGTGACCGCCCCATGAGCCACCTGCTGCTGACCATCGCCGTGGAGGGCGCCACCGCCGGCAAGGCCATCGGCGTCAAGGAGGCCATCGCCATGGACCTGGAAAAGTACGGGGACGTTCGGGTGCTGCGGGTGGAGGTCCGGGAGGAGGAACAGATACAGATCATGTTAAATTCAGACACGAGGAGGAGATCATGTGGAGTGCCGTGATTGCGACTATTATAAAAAGAAAAATTGTAAGCATCAGTGTATGTATCTCCCTGAAGGGAAACACTGTTCGGATTGCGTTCATGTTAATCGCTGCACGACAATGTTTGGGGCAAAGCCAGAAAATACAAGCTGTGACTTTGAGCCCATCAGATTCATTGACAGATTGAAGGTGGGTGGTTAGTTGGCTCGTGCGATCAAGCACATCAAGGCGGGGCTGCTCCACGTGGAGGTCATCGGGACCATCCCGGAGCGGGAGCCGGGGCGGCGGCGCGGGGGCCGCTGCCGCCCCACCTGCGCCGCCCAGCAGTTCTACAATGACAAGTGCTCCTGGCGGGAGTGCGAGCTTCAGCTGGCCGCCAATTTTTCGGGCCGGGACCTGGTGCTCACCCTCACCTATGGCGACGCCCGCCTTCCCGCCGACAAGTGGGCGGCAGACAAAGAGTTCCAGAAATTCGTCCGAAAGCTCCGAACGGCGCGACGAAGGCGCGGGGAGGAGTTACGGTACATCTATGTGACAGAAGGGTGGCATGGCAAGGCCGAGGACGAATATTTCGGAGGCGATGGAAGGCTGGAGGATAAGCGCCTCCATCATCATTTGGTGGCCAACAGCGTGGGACCGGGAGACCTGGAGGAGATCCGGAGCCTGTGGGAGCCCATTGGCGGAGGCTACGTCCGGGCGGAGCCGGTGGACGTGCACTACTACCGGGAGCTGGCCAAGTACCTTACCAAGGAGGCCCGGGAGTTCGGCCGGGCCCGGCCCGGGGAGCGGTCCTGGCGGGCCAGCCGAAATCTCAAGAAGTATGAAGTGGAGTACGAGGAGCTCCGCAGCGACAGCGTGACCCTCACCGCACCGCCGGGAGCAGTGGACTATGTACAGTTTGTGGAAAAGAATCCTTTTGGATTCTCTGATTGTATTGGGGCGCGGTATCTCTTGTTCCCGGAGGAAGCGCCGCCGGGATATAGTTACACGAAAGGTCGAAAATCGAAAAGCTCTAATAATTTTTCAGCTTGAAACCACTCTTAATAATTGGGAACAGGCAGTAGAAATGGAGGGAAAGGTATTGCAGGACGGGGGAAGTTGTGGTAAACTGACAGTGAAAGATGGATGGCTGATATGTCCGGCCTGCGGGCGGGGGAAGGTCCTGAGAGTCCGGGAGGACACGGAGGTCAAAAATCTGGAGGTCTGCTGTAAACTGTGCAGGCAAAAAAGCATCGTGAATATCGAGAGCCTGAGCCAGAGCCGAAGCGCCAGCGCCTGAGCCAACGACAGTCCCGAAGGGATGTTGTGGCTTGGGCGCTTTTGTTTTGCCCGGAGGTGATAGCCCGATGGCACAAAAGCCCCTGCGCCCCTGCCGCCACCCCGGCTGCCCCGAGCTGACCCGGGAGGGCTGGTGCCCGGCTCACAAGCCCAAGCAGGCCCCCCGGCGGGAGTCCGCCGCCTGGCACGGCTGGTACTCCCTGCCGGTGTGGACGCAGGACCTGCGCCCCGGCCAGCTGTTCCGTGAGCCCTTCTGCCAGGAGTGCGACAAGCGCGGCATTCGGGCCCGGGCCACCGACGTGGACCACATCCGGGACCACAAGGGCGACTGGGCGCTGTTCACCGACCGGGGCAATCTGCAAAGCCTGTGCCACGCCTGCCACTCCCGCAAGACCATGGAGGACCTGTGGCAGAAACGGCGCAAAAACGGAGGCTGATTTAGGCCGAGAAAACGCCGGAGTGCGGCCAGCCTTGGGCGCGGGCGCATGGCCCGTGCGCTGCCTGTGCGCCTGGGCGGGATTCCTTGCGGACCCTCCCCCCACCCCAAAAAAGTTTTGGGCGGGAGGCAAAAGACCGCATGGCCCCCTCCGTGCGAAAAATTTTCCCCACGGCGGGTAAAAAAGGCCGGCAAGCGATGAACGGGAGGAGGCGACGACGACATGCCGGGACCGAGACAGCCCACCGAGCTGGTGATGGCCAACGGCCGCAAGCACCTGTCCCGGTCCGAGGAGGACCAGCGGAGGGATCAGGAGGTTCATGTGCCGGTGCCGGACCGGGTGGAGCCTCCTAAATGGCTGCCCAGGAAGCTCCACGCCGAGTTCCGGCAGATCGGTGAGATCCTGCGGCTGGCGGGACTGTACGCCGAGCTGGACCGGGACGCCCTGGGGCAGTATTTCCTGGCCCGGGAGCGGTGGCAGCGGGCGGACAGGCTGGCCAGCCGCGCCATCCGGGACCAGGACGAGAAGCTGGCCCGGGAGTGGACCGGGGTGCAGAACACCTACTTCCGCCAGTGCCGCCAGTGCGCCGAGGTGCTGGGGCTGTCCATCTCCTCCCGGTGCCGCCTGGTGGTGCCGCCCGCCCTGAGCGCCGCCACGGCCCCGGTGGAGGAGGACGAATTCACCCGTGCCCTGCGGGCCCGCCAGAGCCGGGCCGCCGGCGGAGGCTGAGCCCGTGGACAGCGGAATCGTACTGGACCGGGAGCTTGGCCGTTTTGTCTGCGGCTTCGTGGAGCGCCTGCCCACCACGGACACGGGAAAGCCCTTTGTGCTCCACCCCTGGCAGCGGGACGCCATCATGGAGTTCTACTCCACCCTGGAGCCCTTTGAGGACGGCGCCGACGCCCTTGTCCGCAAATATCAGTACCTGTACCTGGAAATCCCAAAGAAAAACGGCAAGTCGGAGCTGGCCGCCGCCCTGGGGCTGTACCACCTGTTTGCCGACGGGGAGATGTCCGCCGAGGTGTACGTGTGCGCGGCAGACAAGGAAAACGCCGGGATTGTGTTTCGTTCGGCGGTATTTATGCTGGAGAACGCCCCATGGACGGCGAAAATGGTGGCGGCGGGGGAGCTGAAAATCATCCGCTCTCAGAAACGCATCGAGTTCTACCAGTGGCAGAGGGCGGATAACGGGAGGATGGACCGGGTGATGGTGGGCCAGCTCCAGGTCCTGTCCGCCGAGGCCTATTCCAAGCACGGGTATAAGCCCTCCTGCGTGATCTTCGACGAGCTCCACGCCCAGCCCAACCGGGACCTGTGGGATGTCATGACCTTTGGCGCGGGCTCCGGGCGGCGTCAGCCGGTGTGGATCGTACTGACCACCGCCGGGGACGACCCGGACCGCACCAGCATCGGCTGGGAGGTCCACGAGAAGGCGGCGGCTATCCGGGACGCCCGGCAGCTGCGCGCCATTCTGGCCCGGGGCGGAGACCCCAGGCAGGTGCTCAGTCTGCGCCATACCGAGCCCGAGGACATGGAGCAGGCCCAGGCCGCGCTGCTGGAGCGGGATATGCCCAACTGGCTGCCGGTGCTCTACGGCCTCACCGCCCTGTACGGGGACGACCCGGACGACCTGGCGCAAATCGACATCTGGGACGAGGCCCTGTGGTATCAGTGCAATCCCTCCCTGGGCACCCACCTGGCCCTGCGCACCCTGCGGCTGGAGGCCCGGGAGGCCAAAAGGAGCGAGGCGGGGGAAAAGCTGTTCCGGTGGCTGCGCCTCAACCAATGGATTGCGGTGAAGGCGGTGGGCTGGCTGCCCCTGACGCTGTACGACAAGACCCAGTGGGGCCCCTCCAAAAAGCTCGAGCGGGAGGCATGGGTGGAGCAGCTCCGGGGAAAGACCTGCTACGGGGGGCTGGATATGTCCAAAACCGTCGATTTGACCGCCCTGACCCTGCTGTTCCCGCCCCAGGAGGGGCTGGAGGATGGAAACACATGGGTGGCGCTGTTCCGGGCCTGGCGGCCTCGGGACAGCGTGCTGGAGGCGGAGCGCCGGGACCATGTGCCCTACCGGGACTGGGAGCGGGCGGGCTTTGTGACCCTGTGCGAGGGGGACATGGTGGACTACCGGGACGTGACGGCGGCGGTGCTGGAGGCGGGGTCGACCTATGACCTCCAGGCTCTGGGGGTGGACCAGCACCTGACCCAGACCATCACCCCGGCACTCCAGGACGCGGGCGTGCTGGTGATGGCCATTCCCCAGACCATGATGGGGATGTCCCCGGCCATGAAGGAGCTGGAACAGCTGATGCGCAGGCACGAGATGCTCCACGTACACAACACCTGTGCCCGGTGGTGCTTTGGCAACGTGCGGTGCGCCGTGGACGGGAACGAGAACATCAAGCCCATGAAGAACCGCTCCATCGGGCGCATCGACATCACGGTATCCTGGATCATCGCCATGGCGGCGGCTATCCAGCGCAGGAGCGTGCCGCCCGACCTGAACGCCGCACTGGAGCAAGGAGATTACTCCATGTAAGGGAGGATTACAGTGGATACAAAAACGGAAGGCCAAAGGCAGGGGAGCCGCCCCCGGCTCCGGGACCGGCTGGCGGGCTGGCTGGGCCGCTGGGGGGCGGATATCCTGCTGGTGTGGGGGGCCGGGTGCGTGGCCGCCGGGGTGGGGTGGATCTATCCCCCCGCCGGGCTCATCGCGGCGGGGGCGCTGCTCATCGCCGGGGGCGTGCTGTGGGCCAGAGGAGGTGATGGGCCGTGATCTTCGACAGGGCGCTGCGCAAAAGCGCCATCGCGCCATCCCAAAGCCTGGGCGGGGTGCTGTCCCTGGACAGCGCGGCGGGCTGGACGGGCTGGACCTCGGAGGACGCCGTGGCCCTCTCCCGGGACCGGGCCATGAAGCTGTCCACCGTGTCCCGGTGCGTGGAGCTGCGGGCCAACGCCATCGCCATGCTGCCGGTCTACCTCATGGAGGAGACCACCAAAAAGCGGCTGCACAACCACCCCCTGGGGTCCCTGCTGTGGGGGGCGCCCAACGAGGCCATGACCCGGTTCGACTACGAGCGGCTGATGCAGTCCAACCTGGATCTGTCCGGCAATGCCTACGCCTGGGTGGACCGGGACCCTCGGACGGGCCGCCCGGCGGAGCTCATCCCCCTGCGGCCGGACAGCGTCACCCCCTGGGTGGACCGGGCCGGGGCGCTGTGGTATTTCTACACCAATCCCCGCACCGGGGAGCTCACCCGGCTGTCCCCGGAGGACGTGCTCCACTACAAGAGCTACTCCACCGACGGCATCACCGGCATCTCCATCCTGCGGCGGGCGGCGCTGGCCGTGTCCACGGGGCTGTCCGCCCAGCAGTACCAGGCGGACCTGTACGCCAACGGCGGGCGGCCCTCCGGAGTGCTGAAAACGGAGACCGACCTGGGGGGCACGGTGGAGGTCACCAACGCCGCCGGGGAGAAGGAGGTCATCTCCAAGAAGGAGGAGATCCGCCGGGCCTGGGAGAAGGTCCACAACGGGCCGGGGAAGGGCTTTCGCCTGGCGGTGCTGGACCACGGGCTGGAGTACCAGCCCACGGCGCTGAACAACGCCGAGGCCCAGTTCGTGGAGTCCGAGGAGTACCGGGTGGCGGACGTGGCCCGCTTTTTCGGGGTGCCGCTGTACCTGCTCAACGCCGGGAAGCAGGCGTACTCCTCCAACGAGCAAAACAGCATCGACTTTGTGAAGCACACGGTCCTCCCCCTCATCGTCCAGAGGGAGCAGGAGGACAGCCGGAAGCTGCTGCTCCCCCGGGAGCGGGAGCAGGGCCTGCGCATCAAGCGGGAGCCCAAGCAGCTGCTCCGGGGGGACACCACCGCCCAGGCCGCCTGGTACAAGGCCATGCGGGAGTGCGGCGTGTACTCGGTGGACGACGTGCGGGCGCTGGAGGACCTGGAAAGCGTGCCCGGCGGCACGGGCCGCAACGCCAGCCTGAATTACGTGCCCCTGGAGGACTGGAAGGAGTTGGCCCGGCTGCGGGCGCTCCAGGGGCGGCAGGAGGAAGGAAAGGAGTGATGCACATGGAAGGGATCTGTAAAGCCGCCGTGGTCCAGAAGGCGGAGGCCCCGGACGGGGGCGAGCTGGCCCTCATCAACACCCAGGCCCTGCGGCCCCTGACCGCCGGGGAGGTGTTCACCTTCAGGCTGGCGGCCTGTGACAACCAGGTGGACCGGGACCACGAGCGCTTTACCGACCAGGCCCTGGAGCAGATGGCAAAGCTGTATGTGGGCAAGCCGGTGCTCCGGGACCACAGCTGGCGGGAGGGCAGCCAGACCGCCCGGGTATATGCCGCCGGGGTGGAGGAGACCGGACAGGTCAAGCGGCTGGTGCTGCGGTGCTACATGCCCCGGACAGAGGGGACGGCGGAGACCATTGCCGCCATCGAGAGCGGCGTGGTCCGGGAGTGCTCCGTGGGGGTGCGGGCCGGGAAATCGGTCTGCTCCATCTGCGGGGCGGACCAGACGGACGCGGTGTGCCGCCACTACCCCGGGCGGGAGTACGACGGCAGGCTGTGCCACTTTGACCTGGACGACATCACGGACGCCTACGAGGTGTCGCTGGTGGCGGTGCCCGCCCAGCCCGAGGCGGGGGTGGTGAAATCCAAGCGCTACGGCGGGCGGGAGCTCCCCCCGGAGGGGGACCAGAACAGCATCAAGGCGCTCCAGATGGCGCGAGCCCGTCTGGCGCTGGAAAAAATCAGATTTGGAGGGAATTGACATGGAAAAGGTATCGAAAAGCACGCTCTATCAGCTCAAGGCGGACCGGGCCCACGCCCTGGAGGAGGCGGAGGCGGCGCTCAATGAGGAGCGCCTGGAGGACCACGCCGCCAAGATGGCCCAGGTGGAGCAGTTCAACGCCAAAATCGCCGCAGTGGAAAAGACGCTGGAGGAGCGGGAGCGCTTCGCCGCGCAGTCCCCGGAGGCCCCCGGCCCCGGCGTGGAGCAGGAGCCGGAGCTGAAGGGCTACGAGGCGGCGGTGAAGTCCTTCGCGGCTGCGGCTCGGTCCGGCTTCCCCAAGACCAAGGCGGCGGGGGACATGATGCAGGAGGGGGTGGACGCCGACGGCGGCTACGCCGTGCCTCAGGACATTGTGACCCGGATCATCGCCCTGCGGGAGGCCAAGGAGAGCCTGCTGGACGAGGTGCAGGTGGTGCCTGTCACCGCCAAGAGCGGGCGGCGCACCATCAAGAAGCGGGGCCAGCACCAGGGCTTCGCCACCGTGGCGGAGGCGGCCAAGTTCGGCAAGACGGCCACCCCGCAGTTCGCCGTGCTGGCCTATGAGATCGAGAAGCGGGGCGGCTACCTGCCCGTCACCAACGAGCTGCTGGAGGACAGCGACAACAACATCGCCGCCATCGTGGAGGAGTGGCTGGCCGACGAGGCCCGGGTCACCGCCAACCAGGAGATCCTGGCGGTGGTCCAGGCCAAAACCGCCCAGGACCTGAAGGACCTGGACGGCGTGCTGCGCGCCTGGGTGGGGCTGGGGTCCGCCTTCCGGGCCACCTCCAAGCTCATCACCAACGACGACGGCCTGCTGTGGCTGGGCACGTTGAAGGACGGCAACGGCCGGTATCTGCTCACCCCCAACCCCGCCGACCCCCAGCAGCTCCGGCTGTGCGTGGGCCCCCACGTGCTGAGCGTCAAGACCTACGACAACGACACCATCCCCACCAAGGACGGCAAAATCCCCATGATCCTGGGCGATTTGAAGGAGGGCGTGGTGTACTGGGACCGCCGGGCGTTCAGCGTGCGGGTGTCCGACACCGCCGTGGTGGGCGACTTCAACGCCTTCGAGCAGGATATGACCATCTGGCGGGGCTCTCTGCGGGACGACTGCACCCAGCGGGATGACGGGGCCTTTGTCAACGGGTACATCACCGCCGGGACCGGGGGCACCCTGGGCGCCCTCACCGTGACCAGCGCGGCGGGGAGCGCCAGCGGCACCACCGCCCTCACCGTCAGCCCGGCCAAGGCGGCCGGGAACCTGTATAAGTACAAGGCGGCGGCCGCCGCCACCGAGGTCACCTACGGCCAGAACGTGCAGAGCTGGAGCGTCTGGGACGGCTCCTCCCACATCACCGCCGCCTCCGGCCAGGTGATTACCCTGGTGGAGTGCGGCAGCGACTACAGGGCTGTGAACGCGGGCAGCGCCACCGTGACGGCCAAGGCGTGATGGAGCTGACCCAGGAGCGCCTGGCCAGCCTGCTGGCCTACTGCAAGCTCACAGAGCTGGCGGACGACCCGGAGGTGCAGGCGCTGATCCCAGTGCTGTACCAGGCGGCGGTGGGGTATCTGGCAGGCGCCGGGGTGGATGTGCCCGAATCGGGCACAACTCGGGCGGCTCAGTATGATTTGTGCGTCAATTGCCTGGTGCTGGACGCCTGGGAGCGCCGGGAGGTGACCATCACCGGCACCACCGTGTCAGACAACCCCGCCTTCCGGCGGCTCATCAACCAGCTGAAGCTGACCGAGCAGGGGGTGGGCCTGTGAGGAGCGAGAAAAGCATCCCCCCTTCGGGGGGATGCTGGAACATCACACAGCTGGGGGTGGGCCCGTGAGCAAAACGGACGCCGTGGAGGTGGGCCGCCTCAGCGACCGGGTGGAGGTGCAGGAGCTGCTGAAAACCACCGGCGAGAGCGGCACAGCCTATGCCTGGGAGACGGTGCGCAGGACTTGGGCCAGGGCGGAGCTGATGACCCGACCCAATGTATACTCGGTCCACGGCCTGGGGTCGGCAGGGGTGACGTTCACCCTGCGCCGCCAGCCCCTGGATCTGGACAGCGCCCTGTGGTGGCGGGGGCAGCACTGTCTCATCACCGCCATCCGCCCTATGGGTCGGCTGTATTTGACGGTGGAGGCAGCGCTGGTGGTGTTGTCACAGTGCCGCAGCCCCCAGACCGGGGAGACCTTCCCCGCCGTTATGACGGAAAAGTATGTGAGGCATGAGCAGCTGGAGCCCATGGCCATCAATACCCACCAGCGGGTGCTGGTAACGCCCAAGGCAGTGCGCTTGGCGCCGGGCCCGCTGGTGGAGGTGGACGGGGTGGAATGGCCCATCACCACGCCCTATGAGTTGGACCCGCACAAAAACGAGTACGCGCTGGAGAGGACCATTGATCTATGATCCCACTCCCTTCAGGGGAGGGAAAAGGCCAATCACTGGAGAGGACGGTGGCTCGGTCATGCAGGAAGCCCATATCGACCATTCCCAGCTGGAGAGGCTGGTGGAACGGCTGGAGCAGAGCCCCCAAGTGCTGAAGGAGGCCAAGCGGCAGGCGTTTCAAGCCGCCGCGCCCAAGCTGAAGGCGGTGGTAGACGCCCAGATCGGCGGCAGCGGCAAGGTGCGCAGCTGGCAAGGAGCCCATGTTGGCAGTAAGGGCGGCTATGCCGCTGTCCGGCCCAGGGCTAAGACCTATGCGGAGGATGCCAGAGGGCGAAAGACCAAGTACCCTGTGGGCTATGTCACCAACGCCATCAACAGTGGCCACAGAGCACCCCGAAACAAGGCGGGCTATCGGACCAGCGGCAGGACTGTGCCGGGCAAAGGCTTCTACGAAGCGGCCCAGGCTAAAGCGGAGCAGGTTGCTCAGGAGGCCGCTGGGCAGATCGTTCAGGCCCTGACAGACCATTTAGGAGGCTGAGATGATCACCAACAACGATATCGCCGACGCCATCGCCGCCCTGGTGGAAAAAGCGTTTCCCGGCGAGCCGGTCTATCGGGACTACGCCCCGACGGGTTTCCAGCGGCCCAGCAACCTGGTGGAGATCTCCGGCGGCAAATTCTATCCCAATTTCGGCTGTGGCCAGGTGGAGATCCAGCCCCAGTTCACCCTGACCACCTTTGTGGAGGTGGACACCTACCACCAGCAGGACGACATGGAGCTGGGCCGGCGCCAGATGAAGCTGTTGGGGCTGTTTCTTCCTGGATACATCAGGGTGAAGGACCGTGCCCCCCATGTGCTGGACGAGGGGAAAATGGAAAACGGGCTGGACTTCGCCGCGCTGACCGTCACTCTCAGCTACACCCTGGCCCGCCAGGAGTTTATGGACCTACAGCAGCTCCCCGATATGCTGGAACTGCATTTGAGACAGGAGGTAAATACCTATGGCTAAACTTACCAGCCCGCGGGTAACGGTGAGCTTCACCGAGCTGGGGATCAGCGCTATCACCCGGGGCGACAAGGGGACGGTGGCCGTTATCGTCCGGGACGCCGCGGCGTTGGACCCCTTTGTGCTGACCCAGGGCACCCAGACGCCCACCATGCTGGGCAAGGAGAACCAGGACTACATCAAGCGTACCTTCCTGGGCTATGTGACTCCGCCCAAAAAGGTAATCGTGTACGTCATGGGCACGGACGGCACGATCAGCGACGCGCTGGACTACATGGCCGCCCAGGTGTTTGACTACATTGTGGCCCCGGCGGACTGCACCAAGGAAGAGGCCGCAGAGGTCGCTAGCTGGGTCAAGAGCCAGCGGCTGAACAACGGGGCCAAGTACAAGGCGGTTCTGCCCAACCACAAGGCGGACAACTACGCCATCGTCAATTTCACCGGGGACGGCATGACGGACGGCGCCACGGTGTGGACCACGGCGGCGTACTGCTCCCGGATCGCGGGTCTGCTGGCGGGCACGCCCATGAAGATCTCCGCCACCTACGCGCCGTTGCCGGAGCTGTCCGACTGCGCCCGGCTGACGAAGGAGGAATCCGACGAGGCGGTGGGGGCCGGGGAGCTGGCCCTGCGCTGGGATGGGCGCAAGGTGAAGCTGGACCGGGCCGTTACCTCCCTAGTGACCACCTCCCAGGGGATGCTGGACAGCTTCAAGAAAATCAAGATCGTAGAGATCATGGACCTCATCCGCACCGATATCACCGCCACGGCGGAGGATGAGTATGTGGGCAAGTACGCCAACAGCTATGACAACAAGATGCTGCTGGTGGCGGCGATCCGGGGATACTTCATGGGCCTGGAGCAGAGTGGGTTGGTCCAGCCGGGGTACATGGTGGACATCGACGTGGACGCCCAGGAGCAGTACCTGGTGTCCAAGGGCGTGAATGTGGAGGACATGACCGAGCAGCAGCTCCGGGAGGCGGACACCGGCTCCCTTGTGTTCCTCAAAGCGACCTGCAAGATCCTGGACGCCATCGAGGATATCGACATCAACGTGGAGATCTGATCCGTTTTCCCCTTCCATCAGGCGGGGAAAACAAGAAAAATTTGAGGAGGGATTCTAAATGCCTAATTCGAGGCCCCCTGCAAACCGGGTGATTTCCGGCACCTGGGCCGAGGTCTGGGTGAACGGCGAGCTGTGGGTGGAGTGCGACGGCGGCCAGGCCAAGATCACCAACAACAAATCCGACATCGCTATGTGCGGGGTGATGATGACCGACGCCAAGATCACCAGCCAGAAGGGCACCGGCTCCATCAGCGCCCACAAGATCTATACCCGCAACCGGGACCAGGCCCGGTCCTTGAACGAGGGGCGGGATATGCGGGCCACCATCATCATGAAGCTGGCCGACCCGGACGCCTACGGCTCGGAACGGGTGGTGCTGTATAACTGCAGCTTCGACGATGAGACCCTGATGGACTTCCAGGCCGGGAACCCCGGCAAGGTGAGCTATCCCTTCACCTTCACCGGGTGGGAGTTCCTGGACACCATCGACCCGTAAGGAGGAGGAATGCATGAGCAAGTTTTTGGACATGATGCTCCGCCCGGAGGTAGAGGATGTGGCAAAGAACCTGCCAACGGCGCAGTATGAGGTCAAGCGCCTCAGCCGTCTGGTGGGCGAGCCGGTGACGCTGGAGCTGCGGGCGCTGCCCTACGGAAAGGCCCAGGAGCTGCGGGGGCTGGAGCGGGATGTGGAAGTGCATATCCTGCTGGCCGGGTGCCAGGAGCTGAAGGATGAGGGCCTGCGGGCCAAGTTCGGCGGTGTGACGCCGGCGGAAACGGTAAAGGTCATGCTGCTGCCGGGGGAGATCGCGGACCTGTCCCGGGCGGTGGAGCGGCTCTCCGGCTACCGGCAGAACGCCATCCGTGAGATAAAAAACGGCTAGAGGAGGGCGGCGACCGGTCGCTGTCCCTCCTGTACTGGCTGTTTCGCCACAAGAGCGTGATGCCCTGGGAGGTGTACGGGCGCTCCCAGGGCTACCGGGACCTTGTTTACGCCTTCGCCATCCATGAGTGCGAGGAGCGGACAAAAAAATAACGCCGCCCCCCTGAGAGGGCGGCGGGTCAGCGCAGCAGGGGGATGGAGGCGGCGATCAGAAGCATCGCACTGAGAACCACGCAGATGATACCGCCCCTGACCATGGGCTTTTGCGTCCAGCGTTTCACTTCTGCCCGTGTGGCGGGCCACGGCATAGAGATCAGAAGAAAAAAACCGACGGCCAAAAGCAGGGCGCCTGATCCACTCAAGGCAAAGAAGCCTTGTGCCCAATTCATCAAACGCACCCCCTTTTTTATTCAGTATATCACAATTCGCCCCAACGTCAAGAGGTGAACCCATGCCAAAAGAGAGCTTGAGCGTCTATCTGACCGCCGTGGACAAAATGTCCCCGGTGCTGGCCTCCATCACGGACAAGACCAAGGCGCTGGACAAGGAGAGCCAGGAACTCCAGCAGACCTATGAGGCCCTGCAAAAGGCCAATAAGGGCCTGATCGACCGAAAAACAGAGCTTCAGAAAAAGCTCCAGGAGGTCAACGAGGAGGTCAAGGAGGCCCGGAAGAATTTCAAAGAGCTGGGGGACGAGGTTAGCTCCAACGCCTATAAAAAGGCCCAGGAGGACCAGCAGAAGCTGCGCAACGAGATCGCCGCCACCAACAAGGCCCTGTCCGAAAACCAGAAAATCTACAAGGAGAACATCGAGACGGTCCGCAAGGGCGGCATGGAGGGGCAGGGGACCGGCCTGAGCGATATTGCAAAGGGCCTGTTCGCCGGCCAGATCGGCCAGATGTTTTCCTCCTCGCTGGGTGGGCTGGGGCAGTCTTTGCTCACCAGCGCCATCGGCACCCCAGAGGCGTCGCTGATTTCGGATACATTGAGCAGCGCCATTTCGGGCGGCGCGGCGGGCGCGATGTTCGGCCCCTGGGGGATCGCAGCCGGGGCCGCGCTGGGCGGGCTGTCCGGCTTGATCTCTGGAGGCACCAAGATATTCGAGGCCAAAGACGACGCCTTCAAGGACTACTACGGCGGGCTGTACCAGGATGTGAGCGGCCGGTCCGGCACCATGGTGGACAGCGGCTCCGTCCTGGCCAGCGGGCGGGAGAAGGACCACATCTCCTTCAAGACCCTGTTTGGGGACGAGCAGACGGCCAACCGCTATCTGGAGGACCTGGTGGACATGTCCAACCGGACCCCCTTCCTGTACGACGACCTGACGGCCATGAGCAAGACCCTGGCCACCTATGGCTACAGCGCCAAGCAGGGGGACCAGGACTACATCCTGGACGCGCTCCAGACCATTGGCGACGCCGGGGCCGCGCTGGGCATGGGCACCGGGGACATGACCGCCGTGGCCCAGGCCCTGGGCCGGATGAAGTCCAGCGACAAGGCCACGCTGGAGTATCTGAACATCCTCAACGACCGGGGCATCGGTGCGGTGGGGATGCTGGCCCAGGCAAAGGGCGTCAGCCAGGGGGACATGTACGGCATGATCTCCAAGGGGGAGATCTCCGGCTCGGAGGCGGTGACGATCATCACGGAGGCCCTCCGGGAGGCCTATTCCGGCGCCATGGAGGAGCAGAGCCAGACCTTCTCGGGCATCTCCTCCACGCTGGAGGGGCTGACCCAGGAGCTGGAGAATGCCGGCGGCGAGGGCTACAACACCCTGCGGGAGTCGGGCCAGAGCGCCATGGTGGACGCCTACCAGGGAGAGCTAGGGGAGTCCATCAAGGAGATCAACCGCATCATGGGGGAGAACCAGGCCCGGAAGGAAAATCTTCAGGACCAGTATATGCGGGAGGCGCTGGATACTCTGCTGACAGGAAAGCGTGGAACGGTATTTACTACGGAGCAGCAAGTGGAGCTGAACGGGCTGGCCCAGGAGTTCGCGGCGGCCAAACGGCAGTATGAGGAGAGCGGCAGGACTGATGAAGAGGCCGGGGCAAAGATGGAGGCGCTGTATGAACAGGCCCAAGTTCTTGGCCAGGCGTATTTTGACAACAGTGATTTTGTCAAAATGCTGAACGATACGGAGCTTGATGAGATCGAGGCCATTCGGCAAGCTACAGCGGGCCTGGAAAACGCATATTCCGCTCTCTACAATTTAAACCAGACCATGAGTAAGGGCCTGGTGGTGACGCCGTCGCTGGGGGCCGTCGCTCCCTCCATCGCTGCCACCTATACGGCCGGGGCGGATGCCCGGTCTCTGGGCAACCTCACTCCGGCCCAGATCGAGGCCATACGGAAGGGAAACAGCCACGCCTTCGGCCTGGACCGGGTCCCCTACGACGACTATCCGGCCCTGCTCCACGAGGGGGAGCGGGTGCTCACCGCCAGCGAGGCGCGGGCCCAGGACGCGGGGACAGGGTCGCCGGTATCCCTTTCCATCACCGGGAACTACTTCACCGGCACGCCGGAGGAGATGGCCGACCAGCTGGCACAGATTATCCTCCAACGGCTGACCCAGGCGGGCATCGCCGCCGCGCCGAAATAAAAAAGCGCCGGATGGCTCCGGCGCCCGGTCAATCTTCCTTTTTGCTGCTTTGGTTTTCGATCAGCTTCTGGACCTTCTTCTTAGCTTCCTCCAGGTCCTTGCAGCCGTCCAGGATCATATCCACCATTTCCAGAATCGTCTTAAACTGCTTATCAGTCATTTCCTGTACCATATCCTTTCCTCCTGATAATCGATTCTTCGCCTGCTGGGGCTATTATAGCACGCGGAAAGAGGGAAGGCAAGGAGGTTTTATGGAGCGCGTCATCATCTTGAAGAACACGGACACCGGGCAGGCCCTCACCCTGCCCGTCACCCCGTCCAGCTACCCCATGGAGGCGGGCCGGGCGGTGGAGCGACTGGACATGGCCCAGACCGGGCAGATCGCCCTACCGGGCCTCAACACCCTGTTCGCGGGGACGCTGGAGTTCATGCTACCGGCCTGGTCCTATCCTTTCCTCACCGCCGGGGCCATAGCACAGCCCTCCCATTACATCGGCCTGTTCACCGCCTGGAGCGCCGCAGCTAATGTGTGCCGGTACATCGTCACCGGGACCGACATCAACGCCCCAGTGCTGCTGGGCCCCCTGGACTACGGCGAGAGCGACGGTACCAACGATGTGAATTGCAGGCTGCCGCTGTACGAGTACCGCTATCTGGACGAGGCCAAGGCTTCGCCGGTGACACAGAATAACGGGCGGTCAGTGGATGCCACCAGCCAGCCCGAGACGGCGGGCAGCTACACGGTGGTGAAGGGGGACAGCCTGTGGGCGATCTGCAAGAAGTTTTATGGGGACGGCTCTCTTGCCTACAAGCTGGCCACCGCCAACAGCGTAAAAAATCCCAATCTCATCTACCCCGGCCAGGTGCTCACCCTGCCGGACAAGGAGACGCTGACGGGCTATGCGCCCACCCCGGCTCCGGCCCTGGGCGGGACGGTGAAAAAAACGGCCGCTCCCACCCAAAACAGCGGGGGCAGCACCAAAACCTACTATGAAGAGGCCCAGCAGGAGAAATTCGCGGCCAAGCGGGCGGCGCGGGTGGCCATCGGGCTGAAATGAGGCGGACGATGGAACAGGAATACGTGAAGATCCGGGCCACAAACCCGGACGGCACCACCGCCAACATCACCCAGCTTTGCCGCTCCATCACCTGGTCCGGGGACTGGCGGTCCGCCGCCCGGACCCTGCGTTACGCTCCCGTGGTGTCTGCCACCGACATCCACCTGCCCCGCGCCCCCACCGAGCTGGGCGGCTCAGTGCAGTTCTGGCACGAGAGCGACCTGCTCATGGACGCCTACGCCCTGGAGCGCACCAGGGACAGCCTGGGCAACACCATAGATGTGACAGTATATGACAAGGGACTGTACTTGACACGCAACAGCGACTTCCGGCGGGTGGAGCGGCAAACGGCGGAGGCCGTCACCGCGTCGGTGTGCGGCAAGTTCGGCATCCCGGTGGGAGATCTGGCGGCCACAGGCGTGCCCCTCACCCGCAATTTCATGGGGGTGTCGGTGTACAAGATCATCATGACCCTGTACTCCCTGGCCGCCGACCAGACGGGCAAGCAGTACCGCATCCGCTTCCGGGGCCCCAGGCTGGAGGTGGTGGAGATGAAGCAGTCCGACGAGTCCGTCATCCTCAAGCCTGGCTCCAACCTACTCTCCTGTGTCGCCCGGGAGAGCGCTAGCTCCATGACCAACTCGGTGGCCGTTTACGACGACCAGTATAACCTGGTCACCACCCAGGAGGACAGTGAGGCGGTGAAGCTCTACGGGCTGATGCAGGCGGCCATCCGATCCGGGGCCTACGACGACCCCGGCGCCCACGCAAAACAGGTGCTGAAGGAGAACGGGCTGAAAACCACCATCACCGTCAATGTCCTGGGGGACCTGCGGCTCATTACGGGGAGCACGGTGGTGGTAGAGGAGCCGGTGACGGGCATACAGGGGCTGTTCTGGATCATCTCGGACAGCCACAGCTGGCAGCGGGGGATCTATCAGACCAAGCTCACCTTGTCGCTGGAAGGGCTGATGGACAAGCAGACGGCGGGCAGCGAGGCCAAGAAATGAGGTGGAAGGATGGACGGCGATCCATACGCGGGGCTTATCGCCCTGATGCGGAACCAGGGGGAGGACGCAAACCCCGCCGGGGACAGCCGGCAGGCGGGCATGGGCGCCGGCCCGGTCCGGATGCGGCTGGGGACGGTGGTGAGCACCGCGCCGCTGAAGGTGCGCACGGCGGGGCTGGTCCAGCCCCCTAGCGCCCTGCGGATCAACGAGCGGCTGGTGAAGGGGGCCCGGTGGAGGACCAAGACCACCAGCCCCAACAGCGACATCAAGGACTTCACCGGCCCCATATCCGGCCCGGTGCAGGGCGTCCACGGCATCGGCTCACTCATCGAGTTCACCGGCGGCGAGGTACACATACCGGACACCACCATCGATGAGGCCACGGTGGAACAGCTGGAGCTTGACCTGGACCCGGGGGACACGGTGCTGCTGCTCACCGAGGACGACCAGGTGTTTTACATCGTCATGAAGGTGGTGAACGCAGTATGAGCATCTTTCCCATCATCTCTCCGCCGGACAGCGGCGGCGGACGGGCCCAGGCCCTGCCTTTGTGCCGGGAGGTGGCCTGGGACTTCGCAAACGACGTGCCCATTTTCCGAGGCGGCCAGCCGGTGGTGGTCACCGAAAAGGAGGCGCTGAAGGTGTGGATCTGGCGGGCGTTGCGCACGCCCCGCTTCAAGTATGAGATCTATACCTGGACCTACGGCTCGGAGTTCGAGTCCCTGCTGGGCCAGGCCTACAGCGACTGTGTCAAGACCGCCGAGGCTCCCCGGTATCTCCGGGAGTGCCTGCTGGTGAATCCTTACATCACGGCGGTCAAAGACATCTCCGTGAGCTTCGAGGCCGCGCGGCTGACCGTGAAGGGGACAGCGGTGACCATCTACGGGGAGGTGGACTTCAATGCCATTGTTTGAAAATGTGACGCCGGAGATCATCCTGGAACGGGTGCTCAGCCGGATGGACACCGACCTCCAGACCCGGGAGGGATCCTATGCCTACGACCAGGCCGCCCCCATCTCCTTCGAGATCTGGCGGGTGCTCATGACGCTGGACGAGCTCATCGAGGCCTTCTACGTCAACGAGAACAGCGGGAAATACCTGGACGCCCACGCCCGCCTGTTTGCGCTGAGCCGCAGGGAGGGTGCCAGGGCCGCCGCCAAGATGACCTATACGGGGAAGGATGGGACCGTCATTCCCGCCGGAACCGTTTTCTATGCCGGGGGAGCTTTGGAATTTCATACCACGGCCCAGACTATCATTCAGAACGGCACCGCCCAGGGTTGGCTGCTGGCGGAGCAGGCCGGGGCCATGGGCAATGTACCCGCCGGGGCCATCGACCAGATGGCCCGGACCATCCCCGGTCTGGAGAAATTCGAGAGCGAGGCGGCTCAAGGGGGCGCGGACCCTGAGAGCGACGAGGATCTGTTCCAGCGGCTGGACGACAAGCGCAAGCGCCCCCCGACCAGCGGCAACGAGGCCCATTACAAGGAGTGGGCGCTGAGCGTCAATGGGGTGGGGGCTGTGCGGGTAACGCCCCTGTGGCGGGGCCCGGGGACGGTGCTGGTGCTCATCGCCGGGTTCGACCGCCGCCCGGTGGATGCCGCCATCGTAGCCGACTGTGCCCGCTACATTCAGACCCAACGCCCTGTGGGCGCGGATGTCACTGTGGCCTCCGCCGTGGCCGTTGAGGTGGACGTGGCCGCCCGGGTGGTACTCGCCCCCACCGCATCCCTGCCCGCCGTGACAGCGGCCTTCACGGCCCTCCTGGACGAATATCTAGCCCAGGCCGCCTTTGAGGAGTTCACTGTCTATGCCACCCGGGTGGGGGCGTTGCTCATGACCGTGGACGGGGTAGTGGACTATGAGGGGCTGACCCTCAACGACAGTGAGGAAAATCTGGCGCTGGAGCAAAATGGGGTCCCAGTACGCGGAAAGGTGGCGTTGACGTGAGAGAACTGATGAGCTATCTGCCGGAAAACTATCCGGCAAGCCGTGAGACCGCCGCCTTCCAGGCGGCGCTCCAGCCCGAGGTGAATCTGCTGTGGGCGGCTCGGGATGACCTGCTGGCCCAACTGGACCTGTGGACCGCCACCTGGGGGCTGGACCTCTGGGAGGACGCCCTGGGGCTGTCCAACGGCCAGGGGCTGGACCTGGACACCCGGCGGAGGACCGTGGCCGCCAAGCTCCAGGGACGGGCTACCACCACTCCCCAGGTGGTCAAGGACGTGGCGGAGACCCTGCTGGGGGTGCCGGTGGCCATCATCGAAGTGTTTGACGAGTACACGGTGATGCTCGCCACCCCCGCCGGTTATCTGCCGCGGCCCCGGGCGGTGCGGCTGCGGGCCCAGCTCCGGGACATTATGCCCGCCCATTTGGACTTTCAGGTGGTGATCCCCACCGCGGCCCGCCTGTCCGTCACCAGCCTGCTGGGCCCCAGGTGTACCATTACCACCCTTCCGGCCTTCCGGGGGACTATCCCGGACGTGCCGCTTTATACCACACCTCGCCGGGGCTGGGCGTTCAGCACCCAGAAGCTGCCCCGGCTTGGGGAGCAAGAAGGAGGATAAGCTATGGGCTACTGTACGCATATCACCAGGGCCGGATATGAGCTCCAGGCCAAGCTGTTCGCGGAAGGCGGCAACTTCAACATCACCCGGGTGCAGGTGGGCGCAGGGGTGTGTCCGGCGGGCACCGACCCGTCTGCCCTCACCGCTCTGGTGGACGCCAGGGCCGCGGCCACGTCCACCAAGCCCCACCGGGCAGGGGTGGAGGTGAGTCTGACGGTGGAGTACCGCTCCGACCTGGACGGGGGGCTGGAAACGCCGTTTCAGATCAACGAGTTCGGCGTGTTCGCCACCGGGGTGGACGGCGAGGAGATCCTGCTGCTCTATGGAGATCTGAGCGACTACCCGGAGAGCGCCGTCCCCCAGAAATACGGCGGCTGTGTCCGGCGCTACCCCATCAACATCACCATCGGACCGGAGGCCAACGCCACTTTGTCCTACCCCGCTGGGGCCTGGATGACCCATGAGGAGGCGGAGGACCTCATCAAGGCCGCCGTAGGCAAGGGCCTGGACATGGGCGACGGCACCACGGTGAGCGAGGCCGTGGGAAATATCAAGACGGAGCTGGACGAGACCAGGCAGGATCTGAGCGACCAGATGGACGAGTTCAAGCAGGACGTGGCCGGGGAATTGTCCACGGTGAAGCGGGCGGTGGACGGGTCCAGCTGGTATTGCACGTTCGAGGCGGAGGACTGGACGAACAGTCAGCTGCGCATTCCCAAGGAGAAGCACGGGATGGCCCCCCAACAAACCGCCTGCGTGTTCACCCTGCGCCAGCGGCTGGGCCGGACGGCCCGGGAGTATGATGCCGACCACATCTCCACAGTGGCTGCCACCCTCATTGAAACGGTGGCCCAGGCCCTGGCGGCGAACACGGCCACGCCTGGGACCTACCCCACGGCGGAGGACGGCCACGTGCTCCTCACTTGGGAGCAGGTGCAGTACGCCCTGCTGGAGTCCACTTTTTTCGAGGAGACAGTGGAGCCCAGTGAGGGCGATGAACCGACGGAGCCCAGCGAGGGCGATGAACAGGCGGAGCCCAGCGAGGGAGAGGGGCCGCCTGTCGAGCCCGAGACCCGTACTGTATGGACCATCGTCCTGGTCGGCGCGGAGGAGGCCGCCGCCAAAGCCGCCGAGCTGGGCTTTGGCGCCTGGAAGGACCGGGACAACGGCACGGCGGAAACCGTCACCCTGGATGAACTGCTGGCCGCCGCATACCTGCCCGCCCTGGGCGGACCGGCCACCGCCTTTACCGCCATGTGTTCCGCGGAAACTCTTCAGGGGCTGCGGTTCCGGCGGGGGGAGCCGGGCGAGGGTCACGCGGCCAAGTACGACCTGGACGGTCTGCTCACCACCACCTGGGGCACCATGAGCAGCGAGGTACATTGGGACATGATCACCCAGGACCTGGTGGTGGACAGTGATGGGGCGTTTACCGGCGACATCCTGGTGATGGGCCCGGCGGATGTGTCGCCGCCGTCCCCTGTTTCCGCCGGCCATGGCTGACGAGCTCCAAGAGGCACGGGCGCAAAAGTCAAAGCTGTATGCCCGCCACAAGGAAGTATGCGCCCTGATCCGGGAGCTCCGGGACCCGGGAGAATGCCTGCTCCAGAAAAAGCGGGCGAAGGTGCTGTGGGATATGTACCTGGAGGCCTGCGCCGAGGTGCGGCGGCTGGACCCGGAGACAGCGTCGAAAAAGCCTCCCGCCAAAAAGCAGGGCACCAGCGGCAAAGCTTTGGAGGTGATGCTCCAAAACGGGACGCTGTGGGCAGACCTGGAGGGCCACACCTGGAGTCAGCTGGCCGGTCACACCTGGGACGGGGATGAGCCCGGCGGCCAAGACCGGCAGCGGCTGCGGCAGGCGGCGGTAGACAGTCTCCGCGCTCTCAGCCCCCGCCAGCGGGAGACGCTGACGCTGTACGCGTCGGGGCTGGGCGTGAGTCAGATCGCCCAGCGGCAGGGTGTGGGCCGCTCTTCCGTATCCCGCACCCTGGCACGGGCCCGGAAGAAGGCAGACCGGTCCATCCTCCTGCGCCGGCAGGGGCAGCGGGCCCTGGATGCGCGGGAGACGGCCCTGGGCGGGAAAAGGGCCTTAGAAGCAGGTAAGACGGCGGACCTGCGGAACAGGGAGGCTCTGGAGGGCGTGGTGACAGCCATGACGCACAAGCAGCTGCTGTACTTCTGCCTTTACTATGCCGAAGGGCTGAGCCTGCGGGAGATTGAGGACCTGGTTGGGACGGATTTCACCGCCGTCAGCCGGACCATCCGCCGGGCAGTGGTCAAATTGGACCGGCTGTTCGGCGGGGAGAGCGTCGCGCTGGAGCACCCGGAAGCTCTTGACGAGGCGGCCTGCCTGGCATGGCGGGAGCTGGAGGAGCACCCGGATCTGGTGCCAGAACGGGCGCGGGAGGTCCTGCGCACGGGGCGCCGGCCCACAGTGACCCGCCGGAGAGATTGGACGCCTCCGGCGGAGCCCAGCACCGTTGTGCTGCGAACAGAAAAAGCGGTGCCGGGAAAGCTGCTGGAGTTGCTCCGCGCCAAAGCTGAGGCGGGGGAAATGGGGCTGCTGCGGTGGCTGGAGGGAGTATTCCTGCGGCTCCGGCGGCGAATGAAGCTTAAAAGCCGATCATGAAGGAGGAGTCTATGAATATGTACAACGGGAAGGTAAAGATCGACGGCGTAATGTGCAGCCTGATCACCAGCGGCCACAAAAACGGCGAGTACATTGTGTACTTCGAGCGCACCCATGCCACCATTGAGCAGATCGAGGCTATCAACTGGCGGCGGCCCACTCTGAGCGGACCCTGCGAGTTGCCCCGCGGCTACGGCTTCGAGGTGAAAAACATCGAGTATTCCATGGGAACCAGAACCTATCACGTCACGCTTCAAGTGCAGGAACAGTACCTGGGTGATGTGACGGGCTACCAGGCGCAGATCGACACGCTGGAGGGGGACAAGGCCCGGCTCCAGGCGGACAAAGCGGCGCTGGAGGCGGACAAAAGCGCCCTGGAGGGCCAGCTGGCCGAGGCGGATGAGACGGCCATCGCCCTGTTTGAGGAACTGGAGTCGGTCAGGGCGGAAGCGCCCACCGCTAGTGATGAGACAGCGGAGCCGGAGGAGAGTGGGGAGGTGACGGGATGAACGCTATCGCTAAAAGCTACTGGCGGAGCATCCAGAGAGGGTCTCGGACTTTTGCAGCCGTACCGGCCAGCCAGAAAGAGGCCGTGCGCGTCCTGGCCCGGGCAGACGTGGAAGCCGGACTGCTGGACCGGGCGGCATACCAGGATTTCATCGGGGAGGAGTACCCGGAGACAGGCTGACGCAGCGGCTCTCTCTCCGCTCCTCCGCCGGGCGCCGTAAAATTTTAGGAAAGTGAGTTGAAAAAATCCCTCCTTTGGCAGCTTGGAACAGACGAGCGGCGCATCAAATGATGCGTATATGCGGCGCCCGGCGGAGGACCGGAGAGGGACATTGCACCACATGAAGCAACATTTGTTGTAATCGCAGAACTGGTCGAGGAGGCTGATACATGGAAAGCGTCATTGTCGCAGTCCTGGCGCTGATCGGGACGCTGGTGGGGACCTACTTCTCCAACCGGAAGGGGACGGCCCTGATCGCCTATCGGCTGGAGGAGCTGGAGAAACGGGTGCAGGCCCACAACAACCTGGTGGAGCGGATGTACCAGGTGGAGGAGCGGACCGAGCTCCAAGAGGAGAAGATCAAGGTGGCCAACCACCGCATTGAGGACTTGGAAAGGAAGGCTGAGGAATGAGTACATACTGGAGCAAATGGCTGAGAGCCGCATCTGTCCGGGCCGTCAAAACGGTGGCCCAGACCGCCATCGCCACCATCGGGGCGTCGGCGGTGCTGTCCGCCGTGGACTGGCCCATGGTGGCCTCCGCGGCGGCGCTGGCCGGGCTGCTGTCCCTGCTCACCAGCGTGGCGGGTTTGCCGGAGGTGGAGGGATGACTCTAGACGAGGCGATCCAGCACTGCGAGGAGAACATCCAGAAGGAAAAGGAGCGGTGTAATTTCGCGTGTGCGGACGAGCATGTCCAGTTACGGAACTGGCTCCTTCAGCTGCGGGACCTGATGGAAGGGGTAGTACAGCATGAGTAACGAGCGCGTCATATGGGACAAGCTGCTCGCCGCCGGGCTCACCCCGGCGGGGGCGGCGGGGCTCATGGGCAACCTCTACGCTGAGAGCGGCCTGAACCCTCAAAACCTGCAAAACAGCTTTGAAGCCAAGCTGGGCCTGTCCGACGCCGACTACACTGCCGCTGTGGACTGCGGGGTCTACCTGAACTTCATCACCGATGGGGCGGGGTATGGGCTGGCCCAGTGGACCTACTCCAGCAGGAAGGCCGCCCTGCTGGCCTATGCGGGGGCTAGAGGGCGCTCTGTGGGCGATCTGGACATGCAGGTGGGGTATCTCCTTCAGGAGCTCCAGAGCCTGTTCCCGGCGGTCCTGGGGCTGCTGAGAACCACCGGCAGCGTCCGGGAGGCGTCCGACTGCGTGCTGCTCCAGTTCGAGCGCCCCGCCAACCAGAGCAAGGAAAACTGCGAGCGCCGGGCCGCGCTGGGCCAGGGGTTCTACCACAAATTCGCGAAAAAGGGGGAACGCGCTTTGAAACCGCTGGAATGCCTGCTCACAGAGAATAGATGCTACAAAACCGGGGCCAAAATCAAGCCCAAGGGGGTGATGGTGCACTCCACCGGGGCGGACAACCCTATGCTGCGGCGGTATGTCCAGCCCGGCCCGTCCACCCCCGGGAAAGACGACCTGCTGTGGGAGCTGGGCGTGAACCGCAACGGGAACGACTGGAACCGCGAGGGCCAGTGGGTCAAAGGTAAATGGGTGCCGCTCAACGCCTGCGTCCACGCCTTCATCGGCAGGCTGGACGACGGCACGGTGGCGGCGGTGCAGACCCTGCCCTGGGATTACCGGGGCTGGCACGCCGGCAACGGCACCAGCGGGAAAAGCGCCAACGACACCCACATCTCCTTTGAGATCTGCGAGGACGATCTCACCGACCCGGTCTATTTCAACCAGGTCTATCAGACCGCCGTGGAGCTCACCGCCATGCTGTGCCGGGAGTACGGCCTGGACCCGCTGGGGGACGGGGTGGTGATCTGCCACCAGGACGGCTACAGGCGGGGGATCGCCTCCAACCATGGGGACGTGTACAATTGGTTCCCCCGCCACGGCAAAACCATGGTCAACTTCCGGGTCGACGTGGCCCGGATCATGGACAACAAAACTGAGGAGGACGAGGATATGCCCAAGTACAGGACCTTAAAGGACGTGCCGGAGCACTACCGGCCCACCATCCGCAAGCTCATGGAGCGCGGCGCCCTCCGGGGCGAGGAGGACCCCGACCCCAGCAGCTTGGAGGACAACCTGCTCAACCTCTCCGAGGACTACTGCCGGGTCATGACCACCCTGGATCGGATGGGGATGCTGGATTAAAAAGAGGAGGCCGGGGAGTTGTCCCCGGCCTCTTCCTTTACATGATGATCCTGGTACAGAAAAAAGTCAAAATTGCTAGAAAGTGGGTGTTAGTGGGCTTGCGTTTCAGAGGGAAACCCGCCAGCTCGGATAGCAGCAACGGATCAGTATCCCAAGCGATGGAAATGATGGTCCTCATGTTTCGCTCCACCGCCATCCAAGTGGTGCCATACCGCCCAGCTACCTCCGGGTAGATCAGCTTCGTTACCAGCCGAAGCCTGTCTACATCTCCTATAGAAAGCTGGACGGCATAAACTGCTTGAAAGAACCCGATATACTGCTCTGTGATCCCCAGCCTATGCAAAAGATACTGGATGATTGTGGAGTAGCTGGACGCAGTCATTTGCAAAGCACCTCCAGGATCCTGCGGAAGCAACGCAACAGCTCCTCCTGGTCTGGCTTAGAAACTGCCTGAAACCAATTTATTGACTTCAGTACATGCTGCACGATATCTATTTGTTGCGGTATATGGGTGTCACGCACCAGGCTGTCTAGCGGGAGGCCTAATGCGTCGGAGATCCGGATTGCGGTATCTATCGTAGTGTTACCATTATGTCGTATCGATTGCAGGGTGGACTTTGGGATATCGGCCATTTTCGCAAGTTCTCCAATGGACTGGCCATTTATTCCCCTAATTTCATCCAAATTTTTCCCAAATGTTCTCTGCTCTTCCACCAGAATCCCCCCATCCCTATGACATAAGAATAGCGGAATTCTGTCGAATTGTGGAGACCGAGTTTTCGATTCCCTGTGTGGGATTTCGTACGGTCCCAATAGGACTGCATCTCATCATTGGCATAACGTTCGTCCTTTCTATATTTATACAGGATGATGTTATGCGTTAGGCGGTCCACGGCAAGCTGGCGGGTCTCTTTTTTTGTGCCCCCAAAAGTGCCCCGAACGGCCCCCAAAGTGCCCCGAAATCCTGCTCGGAACTGCCCCAGAAAGCGGCTCGCAGGTAGCACAAAAAACCCCGGAACCGTTCTGTTACGGTTCACAGGGACAAAAGTTGAACCTACCCCAGTTATTGCGGAGCGGGCGGCGGAAACCGTCCGCTCCCTTCCATTTCTGCCTTTACGCCAGCATTTTCATGAGCTCCTCAATCGGCGGGATGGGCGGAAGCAAATGCTGTGGCGGACATTCCCCCGGCTCCATCGGGCTGTCCATGCACCCGATGTCCCGGTAGACGATCTTGATGCCCTGCGCGAAGCGGGAATCTTTCGGAGGCCGTTCCCCGATTTCAATGCGCTGGATGAACAGCCGCACCAGCTCTGGCGTCAGCTGATCGATGGTGGTGAACCGCTTTGCCTTCTCAATGAACGCTTCCACATTAGCGGCAGACGCCCTTAGCCTCTCCAGCCGAGCATCTTTCTCCGGGATAGCCTCTTGCAGCCCCTTCTGCTCGGTGTTATAATCGGCGGAGAGCATTCGAAACTGCTCGGCGGTGATCCGCTGGAGGACATGGTCCTCATAGAGACGCTTGAACAGCATGGACAGTTCCCCGTCCCGTTTCCGCATGGCATCCAGCTCCTTCTGGAGCGCATTCATCTCCCGGTGCAGCTCCGTGCTGTTCTTCTGGTTGATGTAGGCTGCGAACTGCCGCTCCTTCATCCTGGCGAAGTGGGTGACCCGCCGAATATCGTCCAGTACGATCCTGCTCAATTCGTCCTCTCTGATGCGGTGGGACGAGCACTCGTTTTTACCCCGTTTTCCGTAGGTATAGCAGGTGAAATAATATTCCGCCTTTTTCATCGTGCTGGCCCGGTGGAGCACCATGGGCTTGCCGCAGTCGGCGCAAAACGCCAACCCAGAGAAGATATTCGGCTCCTCCATCTGCTTCGGGATGCGCTTTTTGTGCTGCCGTACATCCTGCGCGATATCCCATAGCTCCTGGGTGACCAGCGCCGGGTGGGTATTCTCCACGATGACCTGCTCACTTTCCGGCCTGCGGATCAGCTTTTTGTTTTTGTAGGAGAGGGATGTCGACCGCAGCCCTACTGTGTGCCCAAGGTAAGCCCGATTGTCCAGGATGCCCGTCACCGAACTGCCGCTCCAGTCATAGGGACGGGTGATGTCCACATGGTTATGGGACTTTCCCTCTTTCTGATAGGCGTAATTTGCTGGTGTCAAAATCTGTTCCCCTGTTAAAATACGGGCGATTTGGTTCGGACCTTTGCCGCTGGCGCACAGTTGGAAGATGCGCTGGACGGTTGAAGCGGTTTCCTCATCGGGAATAATCTCCTTGCTGTCAGGCGTTTTCCTGCGGTAACCGTAGGGCGGCCTGCCGCCCAGGCGCTCACCACGCTCCGCCTGGAGCTTTTTCACAGCCCGGACCTTCTTGCTGGTGTCCTTGGCGTGCAGCTCGTTTGCCCAGTTTCTGATAGGATTGAAGTCGGTGCTGCTCTCCACCAGGGAGTCCACCCCGTCGTTGATGGCGATGAAGCGGACGCCCTTTGTGGGCAGATAGAGCTCCGTCAGCTGGCCCACCTGCAGGTACTCACGACCCAGCCTGGACATATCCTTGACAATCAGCGTTTCCACCTCATCCGCTTCAATCAGCTCAATGACCTTTTTCCAAGAGGGCCGCTCGAAATTTGTCCCGCTGTATCCATCGTCCGCCAGGAACAGCGTGTTTTCAAATCCATTGGTTTGGGCGTATCGTTCCAACAGAAGGCGCTGGTTGACGATGGAATTTGAATCCCCCGCCCGGTCATCCTCCTGACTGAGCCGTCCGTAGAGGATGGTATATTTTTGGCTTGCCATTTTTTGATTTCCTCCTTTCCGGGGGCAAGCCGGTACGGTACGCACATCATACCGCACCGGCCCGCCGAAGTCTACTGAAACTTCATCCGGCGTGGGTATCTTTTTTCAACTCGGTGTCAATGAGTTCCAGCATTTTGTCTGTGGGTGTGGCGGTGGGGTGCTCCGGGAACACAGAGGTGATGAAAAAGCCCTGCTGGTCGATCAGCATTTGCCGCTCCCGGACGAGGCATCCATCACGCATCTGTAAATCTGTGTCCCGGAATATGGTGCATACCCCATCCCCGTCATAGCGCACGAAAGTCTTGTCCGGGTGGTAAGCACCCATCATCCCGGTTTCCAAATATTCATCCAAATCATTCTTCATAGATATCCTTTCTCCCTGGCTCACAGGGTCTGCTCAAAATTAAGTTCTTCATTGCCGCCGAACTTCTGTCCCATGGCCATTTTCTTCAGCGCCTCGCGGCGGCGCTGCTTGCTGTCCGTCCAGGTGGGCGGCGCGAGGAGCTGCCACTGCTCGTCGCGTTCCAGCTCCGCCGCCACCCGGACCCACCCTGCGGCCAGCTCACCCATCCAGCCCTCGTCCGGCTCCAGCGTGGTGGGGCGGAAGCCTATAGTCTGGCGGTAGAGAAAGAGCGTCTCCAGATTTTCCTTGAGGAAGGTTTCATCGTGGAGGCTGCTGTCCCGGCATTTGCGTCCGTTGGGGCAGGTGAAGGTGATGTGCTTTCGGTTCGGCACCCAGCTCACCTCATATCCCTCCACCTCCATGTTTTCGATGAAGCTCTCCCGGCTGGTGGCGTACTCCAGCGCCTCGTTGATGGCCTGGATCAGATCCAGCTTCCAGCTGTCGCCGTGCAGGCCAGCTTGGTACTCGCCGGGCTTCATGCGCTTTTTCTTCCTCTGGGGATCGCACTCGTCCAGCACACTCAGACCGTGAGCGAGGCAAATCTCATCATTCACCTTACGGTGCGTCAGCAAATCGCTGTAGCTCTGGTGGAGCTTGTGTCCGTCCTTGTGGCTGACGCTGTTTACCACCATGTGGTTGTGCAGATGGCCGGTGTCAACGTGGGTGGCAACCACTACCTCGAAGTTTGGGAACTGACGCTGTGCAAACTCCAGCCCGATAGCGTTGACCTCCTGGGGCGTGATGTTGTCCTCCGAAGAGAAAGATTGGACGAAGTGGTAGAACTGCGTCCCTCCTGTTTTTTGGAAACGCTCCTTGGTCATCTGCATCTCGATGAATGCGGACTGGGGAACACAATTGCTCCCGGTGACCAGCCACGTGTCACCCCAGCGGGTCTTCTCCTCCTTCTCCACGTAGTCGAGTACGCCGCGCATCGCACCGGCGGACTGCTTTTTATTTTGGATCGCGGTGAAGGTCGCCATCAGCGCACCTCCTGAATGAGCGCACTCAATGTATCGCACAGTCTGGCGTACTCTTGGACGAGGTCATCTCCGCGCAGGACGGTGATCCGTCCCATGTTGGCCAGGGTGGTGAGCTGGTTGAGGTTGCGTCCCTGGGCCTTTAGTTCAGAGAGCAGATCGTCCAGCCCCTCCACCCGGACGATCTCTTGTCCGAGGCCGCAGATGATCAGGTAGTTGGTGAGGGTCATGTTTGCGTCACGCGCCCGCGCCTGGAGCTGGCGTTTGACCTCCGGCGTCATCCGGGCGGTGACGATCTCTGTTTTCTTCTTCTGCATTGAGTTCCTTTCTCCCTTGCTCCTCCTCTCCCCACCGCAACCACTTCGCTGGGTTGCGGTGGGGTCCCCCTTTAGGGCAGGGGGTGCCGGGGCATAGCCCCGGCAAATGCGGACGGCGTATAGCCGGATGCGATGCTTGCCCTCGCCGGAACAAATTCCGCTCCGCTGCGTCCCCGCCTGCGGCGAGGACTTCGCCCGCTCCATTCCTTCCGGCTCTCCCCACAAAGCCAAAGGGCGGCTTTGCGGGGGCCCCGGCGAGGTAGGCCTTCGCCCCAACGGGGCGTTTCTGCGTTGCCCTCACTTGGCGCTCCCACGGACGGCCCGCAGGGGCCGCACACCGCGTCCAGCTCGCAGTGCGGGTATATTCCCGCCCTGCGCCGCAAGAGCGGACACGGGGCCGTATACAGCCCAACACGGGGGCGTGACAGGTGTGACGGCTGTGACAGGAGTTTCAGCATGCAGATTTCCCGTCATTCCCGTCACTGCCGTCACAGACGATGTGGAGCAGACGGCTGTCCCGAGTCCGACTGCTGGTGATGTGGATACCGGCCTTGTCCAATTCAGAGATAAACCGCACCAGCTTTTTTGCCAGCGCGGCAGGGAGCATCTGCTCCCCCGTGGCCTGTTCCAGTAGTTCGCTCAACTGCGTGGCGGTGCCGTCGAACGTACCCAGCCCCCGTAGGAATTCAGAGAGGAAAAATACCTGTGGGTCCTGGCGTGGTATTTCCAGTTCGACGTTCTCAATGAGTTCCCAGGTGTGGGTGTCCTTTTTGAACTCCAACAGCAGCTCCCGGTATTCAATGTCCCGGCCCGTACAATAGAGTGTGGCGCGGTCACTGCCGCGCTTGTCCGGTTTGAGCACAAAGCTGGAGTCTGTTGCACCGCTGATACCCGTGGTGCCGGAGATCATGTTCAGCGGATCGTCGTCGTTCATCTTCCGCAGGTGATGGATGAGCAGGACGGCGATGTGGTTCTGGTCTGCCAGTTGCTTCAGTGCTGACAGGTCGCGGTAGTCGTTGGCGTAAGGATTGGCGTCAGGTATGGAGCGACGCACCTTTTGCAGGGTGTCGATGACTACCAGCTTGGTCTGCGGGTGGGCGGAGAGGAACTCACGGATTTGTTCCTCCAAGCCGCTGCCGATACTGTCTGAGAGGTTGGCAAAGTGGAGCGTGGGCGGCGCGTCCTCAGTGAGCAGGAACAGGCGGCTTTGGATGCGGGCGTAGCTGTCTTCCAAACAGAGATAGAGCACTGGGTTTTGCTCAGTGGAGAAGCCCCAGACGGTGTCTCCCTTGGACACGCAGAGGCACAGCCACAGCGCCAGCCAGGACTTGCCCACCTTCGGTGCTCCGGCCAGGATGTGCAGGCCCTGGGGCAGCAGCTGGTCCACTACGTATCGAATGGCGGGCAGTGGTGTAGTCATCAATGTGTCGGCGTCAACAGTCTTTAGTTTTTCCATGTCAATATCACTCCTTAGTTTATTCTGAATTTGAGTGGTGGAAGTTGGTGTGGACGCTGTGAAGGGACTTGGTCCTGTCCAAGAGGTTTTGCCCATATCAGAGTGTAACAGCTAAACCTGAAAGAACCTTTCCTATTTAGAAAGATTTTTTGTGGAATCTTCAACCTCTCATTTACATAGGACACTCGGAGACGGTTTGTAAACCGTGGAAAATAAAAATTGAACCGCGCTGTCAACTGACAGCGCGGTTCAATTTTCGGTTCAGCGTTCTCAGCCGCTTTGAGATGGCCATCCTGGACACGCCCAAGCGTCTGCCGATCTCCTCCATAGACAATTCCTCGCCATATCGGAGGAAAATCAGATTTTGCTCCCGTTCGTCCAGCCCAGCCACAGTTTCCCGCAGTGTTTCAAGCTGGAGGTTTTTCAGAGCGGTGTCCTCCGCCACACGCTCGGCGTCTCCATAGCTGGACAGCACCGTTTCAAAATTCCTTCTACTCAGATGCCTTTGATCCCGCTTGTACTGCGCCCGCATACGGCGGCGGTCCCACTCTAAAAAGTCTGCGACCTCCTTTGGCACTGATACTTGCTGGCCTTGATAAGTAACGACTGCGTCGTTCATAGACGTCCTTTCCGCTTACACGAAAAGGCGCACACCCGCGCTGCCGGCACAGCGCCAAATACTGTGGAACACTCATGGATATCTCATCGTACAGTGGGGTTCAAATGCCCTGTGCGGCCCATGAATGTCAGAGGTCACACATTGGTGTGGACCTCACCGGAAAGCTGCAGAGTTTGGCTTCCGCCTATTGATATTATATCCCTGTCGACAAAAATTGTCACGAAAAATCGTTCGACAGGGTTCGACATATGAACGACGAAAGCAAAAGCCGCTCCGCCTTGTGGGCTGAACGGCTTTTGCCGTGACGCGTTCGATCAATTGTCGTCTTATTTGGGCCATGTGGTTTTTCAGGGATATCATTCCCTACGGCCCACATGACCGCATTCTTTGAACAAAGTCAAGCTGAAGACTTTGTATACTGCCGCAGCGATGTGAACAGCACGCTGTTATTCTTTGCAAAAAGCTGGATAGGCTTCCCGCTGGCGCCATACAAGCGGACGGTCAGTGAGGCTATTCCGTTAATATAGAAGATGCCCACGGACCCCTCTTGAACGTATGTAAAGGAATAGGGCTCACCCGGCTGTAAACTGACCGCTGTTTCAGTAATTAAGATGTCCCCTTCATTGAACCAAAGCTGGAGCTTGTTTTCAGCGGGATCGACCGCAATGAACTTGTTCAGTCCAGGATCTCCGTTAAAATCAAAGCTCAATCCGAAGGGGCCCTCCTTCTCATAGCGAAATTCGCCGCTGAGCAGGAAACTTTCATAGCAGGTAAAAACATCGGTATAGGCGTAGGTATCCTCGCTTTCCACAAGCACATGAGGCTCCTCGATGGCCAGGGCCCGGCGGGCTGTGAAGGTATCAGCAACGGCGTCCACCGGAGCCAGCACCAGATCCCCGTTTTCCTTTTGTACGATCTTCTGTACCGCAAGGTTGCCCGCCCAGCCGGTGACGCCCACAGCGGAGGACATCGCATTTGACCGGCGCGCCCAGCCCACCATATAAGCATTATCACCGTCTTCGACGTGTTTGGCGGCATAGAACAGCTTGCCATCTATGGGTTTCGCCTCACCATAGGGGCCATATGGTGTGTGGGAGCTGGCGAACCAAAGGGTGTCGTCCTGCCCCGAATAGGTGATGTACCAGGTATCGCCGATGCGGAACGTGTCGCTGCATTCCAGGTTCCAAAAATCGCCCGTGGGGTCAGTGAAGATGATCCCATCATAGATGACGTTTTGCAGATCGGCGCTCAACGTGAATTTCAAGATCCGGGCCACGCCATCCTGAGCGGCGGTCACGGTCAATGTGATGTACCCGGACTCCGGATCATAGTAGGCCTGCGGGTCCCGGTAGTCCCGCTTCTGTCCCAGCTCATCGGGGGGGATGAGCTCCCAATCCGCCCGCTTTGTGAATGTCAGGGGACTGTCGCCCACCGCCACCATGATTTTTTCTTTGTATTCCATTGGACCGTCGGTGTGGCCGGTGTAGAACAGATAGTAGGTCCCCCCCACGTTGACCACGGAGCCGGTGCCGATCCAGTCATCCTGTGCGCTGGGGGTGGACTCCAGCAGTACGTCATCATATTCGGTATAGCTCACAAGATCCGCGGTCGTGGCCAGATAGATCGAATGGTTGCGGGAATCCCCCTGATCCTTCAGATAGTAGATATAGTAGACGCCATCCTCGTAGAACGGCATGGGGTCGCCCACATAGGGCTGGCTGCTGCCATCCATGGCGGGACGAAAATACGCTTGATAGCGGTAAGCGGCTTCCTGAGCCTCCAGTGAGGTCAGATCCGAAAACTCCTTATTGTTGCTCGGTTCCGTGATGCTGTCTCCGGTGCCCTTGTCCCCTCCCAGGCCCCCTGTTGGAATCATCGGCGGAAGGGACGATCAGCCTGTCACACTGCCAATCAGCGCCTCCACCTCCGCCTTCTCCGGCATGGAGCGGATCGCGCCTTTCCTGGTGGTGACGAGATAGGCGGCGGCGTTCGCGAAGCGCAGCATGGCGGTCAGATCATCCTCAGACAGGCCGTCCACACCGTGCTCCAGCACGAAGTCCAGAACACAGGCACAGAAAGTGTCCCCCGCGCCGGTGGTCTCGATGGTACCGCCCAGCTTGACGGAGGGGACGAACACCCGCTTGCCGCCGTAGTAGGAATAGCTGCCTTCCGCTCCGGCGGTCACGTTCAGGATACGGATATTGGGGCACTGTGCCTGAAGCATGGCCGCGCCCCGGTCAAAGTCTGTCTGGCCGGTCATGAACTCCAATTCGTTGTCGGCGATCTTCAGCACATCACACTGGCTCAGCCCCCAGGCGATCTGTACCCGGGCATCCTCCAGATCGGCCCAAAGGGGCGGGCGGAGGTTGGGATCAAAGGACACGATCACGCCGGCGCTTTTCGCGCGGGCCACGGCCTTTTTAGTGGCCTCCCGTACGCCTGGGTGGGTCATGGACAGGGTACCGAAGTGGAACAGACGGCTGCAGGCAATGGTGTCCTCGGGTACCTCTCCGGCGGTGAGCAGCATATCGGCGCCAGGATCTCGGTAGAAGGAAAAATCCCGGTCACCGTTGGGGAAGGTCTGGACAAAGGCCAGAGTCGTGTGGGCGGCGGGGTCCATCACCAGATCAGTCACATCGATGCCCGCCAGCTCCACCACCTGGCGGAGCTGGCGGCCGAACATATCGTTCCCCACCTTGCCCACGAAGGCGGTGGATCTCCCCAGCTTCTGGAGCATGGCCAGCACATTGCAGGGCGCTCCGCCGGGGTTGGCCTCCAGCAGGGGATTGCCCTGCTGGCTGGTCCCGTTTTGTGTAAAGTCGATCAGCAGCTCTCCCAGGGCCACAACGTCAAATTGTTTTTCCAATGCCATCCTCCTCATTCCATGTCCAGATCATATTTTTCCACGTCCATGATGACTTTCCCGTCGGCGAGGAACTTGAACCCGTCCGCGGACTGGTCGGTGTACATGGTGGCGGACAATACTTGCTCTCCCTGGTTGACAAAGACCTCCACACTGAACCGGTCCAGGATCATGCGGAAGGTGAGCCTGCCGCCGTTTTGGGGCACTTTGCACCTGCGCTGATGGATGATGGCCCGGCGTGAGCCGGAAAACTTGCGGTCGATCTTCAAGATGGACTCATAAGGCCGGAAGCTGATGCCGGTGTGATAGGTATCGTCCTGCCCGAACCAGACGGCGAATTTTTGATAGACCTGTCCCTCCTCACCCGGTCTCACGGTGATGGTGACGTCCACCGTCCGGCCCTTGACGCCCTCCAAGGTCAGCTCTCCCTCGAAGTCCACGTTTTCATAGGAGACATGGCCGCTGCGCAGGACATCCAGCTCCCGGACCGGCCATTGATACAGCCTGCCGTTCTTGACGGACAGCTCCCTGGGCACCGTCATCTGGCCGAACCATGGGGCCTTCAGGGAGGCGATGGAGAGAGTGTCCCAGTTCTGCATCCAGGCGATCATGACGCGCCGCCCGTCGGGGGTGAGCAGAGTCTGGGGGGCATAGAAGTCGATGCCGTAATCGACGGCCTGGTCATGCTCCTCCCGGAAGGTCTTGCTCTCCTGGTCAAAGCTGCCGATCAGGCACAGGGTCCCGTTGCCGTTGTGGTACTCAAAGCCGCTGGGTAGCATGTCCTGGGGGCTGGTGAGCAAAACATAGTTCCCGTCCAGCTGGAAGAAATCCGGACACTCCCACATCAGGCCAAAGCGGTTCCTGTTCTCGGCCAAGACGCTTTCGAAGGTCCACTGGAAGCCGTCCGGGCTGGAGTAGTAGAGGATCTGTCCGCTGCCGTCTGCCGGACGGTTGCCCACCACGCAGCGGTAGGTGCCGTCCGCCTCCCGCCAGACCTTCGGGTCCCGGAAATCCACCTTGCTGCCGCCCTCGGGCAGATCGTCGGCGGTCAGGACCGGATTGCCGGGATACTTTTCATAATTCACGCCATCCCCCACCGCCAGGCACTGGGTCTGCCTGTCGTCGCTGGTGCCGTCCGGCCGCTTGGCGGCGGAAGAAACACCGGTGTACATCAAAAGCTGCCTGCCGTCGGCCAGCTCCACCGCGCTGCCGGAAAAGCAGCCGTCTTTGTCGGGGAGGGTATCCGGCGCCAGGGCGGCGGGTAGATACTCCCAGTGGAGCAGGTCCTGGCTGACGGCATGGGCCCAGTGCATGGGGCCCCACTTGGACTCGTAGGGATAATACTGGTGGAACAGGTGGTATTTCCCCTGGTAGTAGGAAAAACCGTTGGGGTCGTTCATCCATCCCACGCGGGAGGACAGGTGGAACAGGGGGCGGGCCTGGCTGGGGATCAGCTGCTCGGCGATCTCCTCATGCCTGCGGGCCTCTCTCAAAATGTTGCTCATAGGAACCTCCATAAATGGTTTTTTTGAAACTCCCCCGCCCCCCAAAGGGGAGGGCGGGGGAGGGAGGAGGGAGAACCTGAGCTCAAAAGCGGATCACTTCTGAGCCTCCAGGTAGGCGTCGAAATACTTCTGGTACAGGGCTACATACTCGTCCAGCTTGTAGGCCTGGAGGTCAGCCTGGAACTTGTCCCAATCAGCGTCGGTGAAGCCCTCCAGGACGGAGCGGGACTTGAACTCGTTGACGCACTTGCCCAGGTCGGCGGACAGGTTGGAGTCGGTGACGGTGTCATCCTGGCTCATGAAGAAGTTGGGCAGGCAGTATTTGGCCTTGCAGACGGGGGTGTAGGTCTCCTCAATCCAGTCCAGGCGGTACTGGGCGTCGTCGGGGCAGGTGACGTAGACGCCGTAATAGCTGTCCAGGACGGCCAGGGGGCCGTTGACGCTCTCGGCCTCGCGGACCTCCACGGGGGACTTGTCGCCCAGGGGGGCGTGCTGGAGCATATCCTCGCCCTTGTCGTTCTTACCCATCACGAAGATGTCGAAGCCGTCATCCTCGCCGTAGGTGCCCCAGTTGTTCTGGGGAGACTGGAGGGGGGCGTACATCTGGTCCAGCCAGGAGCACACCAGGGCGGGGTTCTTGGCCATGGCGGTGACCACGCAGCGGCCGCGCTGGTAGCCGGAGGTATAGGAGGCGGTGGCGGGAGTGATGCACTGGGTATCGGCCTTCAGCATGGGCAGGGGCTGCCAGTCCCACTCATCCACGTTGCTGACGTCCTGGGTGCTGGGGTCATGGATGACATTGCAGACATTGGCCACGTCCCAGCTGAAGCACACGCCGTAGCGGCCGCTCTTGCCCTTGGCCACGTAGGTGGACCAGTCCTGGGTAAAGGCGTCCACATCGATCAGATTCTCCTCATAGAGCTTGTGCAGCCACTCGGTGCCCTTTTTGAAGCCCTCGGAGGTGGCCACGCTGACCACCTTACCCTCGTCGGTCACGGCCAGGTGCTTCCAGGAATCAGGGTCGCCGTAGCCCTCGCCGAAGCCGTTGATGAGGATGTAGGGGTCCTGGCCGCCGTCATTCATGATGCAGGACATGGGGATGATGTCGCCGTCGATGCCGAACTCAGTCTTCAGCTTGGCGGCGTTGTCACGGAAGGCGATGAGGACCTGCTCGAACTCGTCCACGGTGGTGGGCATCTCCAGGCCCAGGAAGTCCAGCCAGGCCACGTTGATGAAGGGCATATTGCCCAGCAGCTGGATGGCGGTCTCCCGGTAGCCCAGCTGCTCGATCCAGGGCAGGGCCCAGATGTGGCCGTCCACGTCCAGGCACATGGCCTTGTACTCGGGGACCTGCTCAAAGACCTTCTGCAGGTTGGGCATATACTTGTCGATATATTCCTCCAGGGGGATGATGACGCCCTGCTTGCCGTACTTCAGCAGGTCGGCCTCGCCGAAGCCCGCGTTGAACACGAAGTCGGGCAGGGTCTTGGCGTTGGACATCTCCAGCTTGATGGTGTCGCCCCACTGGTCGGCCTGGATGGTCTTCCACTCCACATGGACGTTGGTCTGCTCCTCCAGGCGCTTGAAGATGGTGCGCTTGTTGGGGTCGGACTCGGTGCTGGCGGGGAAGTTGGTCAGGCCGGTGATGGTGGCCTTCTCCTTCAGGGGCATGGCCACCTCGGCGGGGTCCACGTCCAGGCCCAGGCTGTCGCCCAGACCGGCGCTGCGGTCGCCGCAGCCGGCCAGCAGGGACAGCATCGTGGCCAGGGCCAGGGCAAGAGAGAGGGCTTTACGATAGAATTTGCTCATGTCTATTCTCCTTTTCGTTATTGTTTCCCAGGCTCGTTCGCCTGTAAGGGCACGGAATGCTTACCCCTTCACGGAGCCGGCCATAATGCCGCTGTCGAAGTACTTCTGGAAGAAGGGGTACATGATCATCAGGGGCAGGCTGGAGATGATGATGGTGGCGTACTTCAGCAGCTCGGCCAGCTGGGCCCGCTCGGCGGTGCTCTGCATGTCGGATACCATGCCGGGCTCGGGCTGGCTCTGGATCAGGATGGCCCGGAGCACCAGCTGCAGGGGCTGCTTGGCGGGGTCTTTCAGGTAGATCATGGCGTCAAAGTAGCTGTTCCACATGCCCACGAAGTTCCACATGGAGATGGTGGCGATGATGGGGGTGCACACGGGGATGAGGATTTTGAAGAAGTAGGCCATCTCGGTGGCGCCGTCGATGTCCGCCGCCTCCTGGAGGTCCCGGGGGATGCCCTGGTAGTAGGTGCGGGCGATGATCATGTTCCACACGCTGAAGGCGCCGGGGAGCATGATGGCCAGGGGATTGTCCAGCAGGTGCAGGTCGCTGATGAGCAGGTAGGTGGGGATCAGGCCGCCGCCGAAGAACATGGTGATGACGAAGATCACGTTGAAGAAGCCGCGCCCCTTGAAATCTACCCGGGACATGGGATAGGCCGCCAGCAGGGTGATCACCCCGGACAGGATGGTGGACGCGATGGAGTAGATCAGGGCGTTTTTGAAGCCGATCCAGATCTGGGCGTTGCTCATGACCCGCTCGTAGGCCGTCAGGGTCCACTTGCTGAAGTCGAAGGTCAGGCCCTTGTTCTGGAGGGTGATGGGATCGATGAAGGACGAGAGGATGATGTAGATCACCGGGAAGATGATGGCCACCAGGAACAGGCCCAGGATGACATACCCGACGATCAGGATGGCCTTGTCGCCGGTGGGCTGCTTGGCGAACTCGCTTTTTTTCTTGATTTGACTCATTTTGTTCCCTCTCCTTTCCCGTCAGATGCCCTTGCCTTCGTTCATCTTCTTGACGATGGCATTCATGGAGATGAGGAGGATGACGTTGATGACCGTGTTGAACAGGCCCACGGCGGTGGAGAAGCCGTAGTCGCCGTCGATCAGGCCCTTTTTGTACACGTAGGTGGAGATGATCTCGGAGGCGCTCATGTTCAGGTCAGTCTGGAGGGCGTAGGCTTTCTCAAAGCCCACGCTCATGATGTTGCCCACGGACATGATGAACTGGATGAGTACCGTGTCCTTGATGGCGGGCCACTCCACCGCCTTGATCTGCTGGATGATGTTGGCCCCGTCCAGGACGGCGGCCTCCTTCAGATCCTTACTGGCGTTGGACAGAGCGGCGGTGTAGATGATGGAGCCCCAGCCTGCCCCCTGCCAGATGCCGCTGGCGATGTAGATGGTGCGGAAGGCCTGGGGCATGGTCATGAAGTTGTAGGACGTGCCCAGGAGCATATTGACCATGCCGGTGGGGGAGAGAAGGATGCGCACGATACCGCACAGCACGATGACGGAGATGAAGTTGGGCATGTACAGCACCAGTTGGATCTTCTGCTTCCGGCTCTTGCTCAGGATGCGGTTGAGCAGGAAGGCCAGGAGGATGGGGGCCGGGAAGCCCCACAGCAGGCCGAACACGCTCAGCTTGAGGGTGTTGGCCAGGTACTCCAGGAAGTCCGGGGAGGACAGGAAGCGCTCGAAGTGCTGGAACGCCACCCATTCGCTGCCAAAGATACCTTTTATGGGGTTGTAGTTGGTGAAGGCGATGGCGATGCCGCCCATGGGGACGTAGCGGAAAATGATCGTCAGCAGGAACGCGGGCATGATGAAGAACACATACAACTGCCAGTGCTGACGGATGTACACCAGGGTGTTGTGCAGCTTGGTGTCTCCGCTCGTTTGGGCTAGGGTGCTTGTCGGTGTTTTACTCATTTTCTTCCTCCTTCTAGCTTTTTCCGCGTCCCGTCAGTGTGCAAATGCGCCTCGAAAAAATGAGCAAATTTGGGAAATGCACAAAAATCAACCAAGTTGTCCAAGGGCGACCTCCCTGATTTATGTGGCGATTTGACCGAAACAGAGGGGGAACCAGGGCGACCTTTTGTGCCTCTTGTGAATTCGCCTATTTTTCCAGAAGACGATTTAGCACATTTGCACATATTCCGGATTTGGTTATTTTGATTTTAGCACAATAGATACGGCCCGTCAACAGAAAATTTACATTTGCACTAATGTTTTTCATTTGCATATTTTTCCATGGAAATTGCCGTCTCATATCAGATTGACATTTGCACAGTTTTTTGTTGACATTTGCACCACTCTATGATAGGATAAACACAAACCAATCGAAACAAGGAGGGATCGAATGAAAAAAGTGACCATACAAGATATCGCGGACGCGCTGGGCATCTCCCGCAACACCGTATCGAAAGCCATCAACAATTCCGAAGGCCTGGCGGACTCCACCAGGGAGAAGATACTCCAAAAAGCGGTAGAAATGGGCTACAAGCAGTTCTCCTATGTGGCGTCCCTCTCGGGGAACAACCTTTCCCGTTCCGCCTCCGCCGACTCTTCGGCTTTCCCCACGGCTGCCGGAGAGATCGCCCTGTTCACCACCAACCTCTCCATGCAGTCCAACCACTTCGCCGTCCCCATGCTGGACCGGTTCAAGCAGGAAGTGGCCCTGCTGGGCTATACCCTTAACATATATAAGGTGGACAGCGAGAACTTAGAACGGCACACCCTCCCTGCCGCCTTCGACCTGGAGCGGGCCAGCGCCATCCTGTGCGTCGAGGTGTTCGACTGGGCCTACAGCGAGATGGTGTGCGGCCTGGGGCTGCCCGTGCTGTTCGTGGACGGCCCCAACAAGCGGTCCGGCGACTCCCTCCCTGCCGACCAGCTCTATATGGACAGCACCACCGGCATCACCAAACTGGTCAACGAGATGCTGCGGCGGGGAAAACAGAGGATCGGCTTTATCGGCGACTATGAGCACTGCCAATCCTTCTTTGAGCGTTATACCGCCTTCCGCTCCGCCATGACCCTGGCCGGCGTTCCCGTGGACGAGCGGTTTTGCCTCAAGATGACCCGCCCCGACATGGACGCCCCGCTGGCCGCCCTGCCGGAGCTGCCCGACCTGTTCATCTGCGCCAACGACTTTATTGCCATGGACACCATGCAGTCCCTGCGCAAGCTGGGCAAATCGGTGCCGGGGGATGTCCTGCTGTGCGGCTTCGACGACGCGCCGGAGTCCAGGATCATGACCCCGGCCCTGACCACCGTCCACATCCACACCCAGATCATGGCCTTCACCGCCATCCATCTGTTGCAGACCAGGATGAGGGAGCCCTCCCTGGACTATCGGACCGTCTATACGGCCACAGAGCTGATCTATCGGGATTCCACCAAGTGTTGACTGTTAAGGGGCGAATACAATGAAATTCCTTTCCTATGACAGCGCGTTCAGCCAGCTGCTGCTCAAGCTGTGCTACGGCTGCTATTTGAACCTGCTCTGGCTCGTCTGCTGCATCCCCATCGTCACCGTCGGGGCGTCCACCACTGCGCTGTACTATACCAGTTTGAAGATCGTCCGGGGCGAGGACCACTCCCTGGCCCGGATGTTCTTCAAGTCCTTCCGGGAGAATTTCCGCCAGTCCACCGTCCTGTGGCTGATCCTCCTGGCCGCCGGGCTGTTTTTGGGGGCGGACGGCTATCTGGTGTACCGACTCCGGGCAGCTTCCACCGGCGCTCCCGCCGTCCTGTGGACCCTGATCCTGGCGCTCATCATCGGTGCGGCGGTGGTCTATGTCATCGTCCTGCTGTTTGTGTTCCCCCTGGTGGCCAGCGTCTCCAACACCAACTGGGCTATGCTGAAGAATTCCTTTTTCATCGGTACACGCTACCTGTTCTGCACCATCCTGGTGTTTGCCGTCCATTTTGCCATGTTCTTTGCGGTGGTCAGCATATTCACCCCCCTGTTCATCCTGGGCGAGGGTGTGTGCGCCCTCATCAGTGCCTATCTGATGGACAATGTGCTCCGGGCCTGTTCCTATGACCCGGAGGAGGACAACGTCCCGGCTGTCCAGGATGGAGGGGAGCCATGAGTCTCTCCCGGCAGGAGCGCGACCGCCTGAAGGCCTCCTTTCAGAAGATGGGTCCGGCGGATAAGGCGGGATATATCTGGGAGTATTATAAGCTGCCCATCACGGTGGGGCTGGTGGCGTTGGCGCTCGTGTGCTCCATGGTATATCACGAGGTCACCAAAAAAGAGGTGCTGGTGTATTCCGCCCTCATCAACGTCTCTGCCGGGGACGAACTGGCCTCTCAGCTGAACGAGGGATTTATCTCCACCGAGGGAGCTGACCCCAAACGGGCTGAGGTATGTCTGTATCAGGGACTCTATCTGTCGGAAGACCCCTCCCCGGAGAACCACCAGTATGGATACGCGTCCAAGCTGAAGTTCATGGCCTCCATCGAGGCAAAGCAGCTGGACGTGGTGCTGATGAACCGGGCGGCCTACGATATCTGCTCCCGGAACGGCTACCTGCTGGAGCTGGACAGCCTGCGCTCCCAGGACGAGGCCCTGTACCGCGCTCTGGAGCCCAGCCTGACCGCCAACACCGTCGTCTTGGAGGACAACGCCATCGAGTACGCTCTCAACGAGGCGCATCGGTATCAGGCGGTGACGGAGGAGGCGGTGAACGGGCTGGACCTCTCCCCGTCCCCCATGTTCCGGGACGCTGGCTTTCCCGAGCCAGTCTACCTTGGCGTGATCGCCAACAGCCCCCGCCTGCCCGCCGTCCTCCGGTATATCGGGTATCTGGCCGGTCATACGGTCGGCTGACCGCTTTGCTCTCTATAAACGAAGCTCCCCCGGCGCCGCCGGGGGAGCTCACAGCAGATGGAGGGATATTATGCCCACAGAAAAGTCCAACCCCACCATGAAAGATGTGGCGCGGGAAGCGGGCGTCGCCATTGCCACTGTGTCAAAAGTAGTCAATGGCCTTCCCGTGGGGAAGGAGTACCGCGTCCGCGTGGAAAAGGCCATCAAAAAGTTGAACTATCAGGTCAACAGCTACGCCCAGGGCCTGAGAAACGACCGCACCCGCACCATCCAGGTCATCATCCCCAATCTGACCAATCCCTTTTTTGCCGAGCTGGTCAACTGCATCGTCAAGGAATTGGCCCAGCGGGATTACCGGACGATGCTGTGCATGACAGACGGCGACCCCAGCCTGGAACAGGCCCATGTCTTGACGGCGAAGCAACACATGGCAGACGGTATCATCTGCCTGTCCTACAATCCGACGCTTCAGGTGCCGGAGAATGTGCCCCTGGTCTCCATCGACCGCTATTTCGGTGCGAAGATCCCCTGTGTGTCCAGCGACAATTATGGCGGAGGGCGCCTGGCCGCGGAGAAGCTGATGGAGAACGGGTGCGGGCGTCTGGCCTTCCTCCGGGTGGGGACGAGCCTGGCCAGCGAGACCAACAAACGGAAGGACGGCTTCGTCAGCGCCTGTGAGGAGCGGGGCGTCCCATACGCCCTGAAGATCATCGACGACGGGACCCCCTATTCCGAATTTGAGGCCTTTCTTCGCGAGCATTTGCACGGCGGGAGGCTGGACTTTGACGGCATTTTCTGCGTCACGGACGCCCTGGCGTTCTGGACCCGGAACACGCTCCAGGGGATGGGGATCAGGGTACCGAAGGACGTACAGATCATCGGCTATGACGGCGTGCGGCGTTTCGGCACGTCAGACCTGCCCTGTTCCACCATCGTCCAGCCCTTGGCGGGGATCGCGGAGACCTGCGTAGACCTAGTATTGGACGGTCATCCGGAAAAAGCGCCCTCCCTCATCTGCCTGCCTGTCAGCTACGCCTGCGGCGGGACCACGCGGCAATAAAAAAGGAGGCTGGGGAATGAAAAAAGCAGTTCTTCTTATTATGATCTCCATGATGCTGGCGGGCCTGACAGGTTGTCAGGCGAAGCTGCCCGCCGCAGCCGTGGACGGCGCGCCCTGGAGCGAGGATTGGATCACCTTCGGGGTGCTGGGGGTGGAGGAACCCGGCCACGGCCTGACCCTCCGGGACGACAAGGCGGCACGGGATATGTGCTATGCCGCCTGGTCCATCGGGGAGGCCCAGCCCTATGTGAACGGGGCGGGAGAGGAGGCGGAGCGGTACGACGCCCAGCTGGTGCTGCTGCTGACCGCCTGCGACACGCCGGAGGAGGCCCAACAGAACGTGGAGGAGCTGCTTGGACTGGCCAAGGAGCACTATACCATCACCAGCACGGTCCAGCGGACCTTCAACGGCCAGGAGTTCACGGTCCTGACCTATTCATTTGCCTCTGATACAAGCTCTTTCAGCCAGGGGGTGTCCGCCTTCACCACCTTTGGCGCCTGGGCCATCTCCGTGGAATTCGCCTGTCAGGATGACTTTGCGGAGGATGGCACGGAAATCCTGACCGATTTTTTAGAGCACTGCCACTACGCGGCGCAGTCATAAGCCACATAGGCAGAAATGCTGGGAGGGACAAGCGGCGTGACGCCGCTCGTCCCTCTCTTATGCTGGTTCGCTCACCTATGATGTCTTTCTCAGCAATTTTTTGTTTGCCGGGTCCCCATAGTTCTTGTGGATACCGTCGTCATCATACAGCAGGTACTCCGCCCCCGGATATCCCAGCAGCTCAAGTGCGTCCGCCCGGAGCTCCGCCACGCTTTCCGCCGCCTCCGCCAGGGGGATGCACTTTCCGGCCCGGATGAACAGAGGCACTTCATTCAAGTCAATCTCCACATAGTGATGCCCCGGGGCTAGCTCCTCTTGACGGATGACCCCGTCCGGCATGAATTTGACGAACATCATCTTCTCGGGGAGATAGACATAGCGCCCCTTCGCGTTCTGGGTGTAGACGGGCGCGATCATGACCTCGCCGCCCAGCATCAGCTGGTCCTCCACTCGGGGGGCGAAGGAGTCCCCCGGATACTCAAAGGACAGGGGCTTGAAGTACAGATCGCCGGAGAGGGCCGCCTTCATATATTCGCTGTACAGATAGGGCAGCAGGCGGTAGCGGACGCCTATGACATGGCGGAAATCCTCCACGTGCTCAAATCGATAACACTCCTGCTCCCGGGTGTCGATGGCCGAGTGGTTGCGCATCAGGGGGGTGAACACCCCCAGCGCCAGCCAGCGCAGCAGGAGGTCCCTGGTGGCGTTGTCGCCGAAGCCGCCCAGGTCCGCCCCGATATACAGGAAACCGCACATATTCAGGGACGGCATCATTTGCAGATTCAGCAGGATATGGTTCCACCAGGACTTGTTGTCGCCGGTCCAGATACCGCCGTAGCGGTGCATCCCGATGTAAGAGGACCGGGAGAACAGCAGGAACCGCCTGTCCGGGTCGATCTGCTCAAAGCCCTCTGCCGCCGCCCGGGTCATATTGTAACCGAACAGGTTGTGCACCCTGTCGTGGCGTACCATCTGTCCGTCCACCCGGTGATAGAAGCTCTCGTAATACTTCTGGTTGTTCTGGAGTCCCGTCAGGGCCTCCCGGACCTGGAACATGGAGACCTCCCCCGCCTCGTCCCTGGCGTATTCCCGCAGCAGCGCGGCGGCCTCCCGGACTCCCTCCGGCGTGTAGAAGATGGCGGGCTCGTTCATGTCGTTCCAGAAGCCCTCGATCCCCTGGTCTGTCAGGATGCGGTAGCAGCTTCCGAACCAGCGCCGCGCCTCGGGGTTCAGAACGTCGGGGAAATGGGTGTCTCCCGGCCAGACCGCCGCCACGAAGTCGCTGCCGTCCACCCGTTTGCAGAAATACCCGTTTTCTACACCTTCTTCGTAGACCGGATATCCTTCCTCTACCTTGACCCCCGCGTCGATGATGGGGATCAACCGGATGTTTCGGGCCTTCATCTCCCGGACGAACGCCGGGAAGTCCGGGAACTCCTCCCCGTTCCAGGTGAAGTCCTTGAAGTCCTGCATATAGTCGATGTCCATATAGATCATGTCGATGGGGATATGGTCGTCCCGATAGCCGTCCGCCACTTGCCGGAAATCTTCTTTAGTCTTGTAACCCCACCGGCTCTGGCCGAAGCCAAAGGCAAATTTGGGTGGGATGTAGCTCCTCCCGATGATCCTCCGGAACTGCTTGACGACGTCATAGGGGGTATCCCCCTCGATCACATACAGATACAGGTCCGCCTCTTGGCAGGCGATCTCCAGCACATCCGCCGCCGTATATCCGATGTCGAAAACGACTTTGGCGGGGTAGTCCACGAACAGACCAAAATTTTCCTTTCCCGCCACCACGATGAAATTGTGGGCGCCGTACAGGGACCGGGTGCCCTCCAGATGGTGCGGGTCGTCCGAGGCGTGGCTCACATAGCAGTGCCCTCGCTTGTTGATCCCCCGGACCGCTTCCCCAAGCCCGTAAATCACGGCGTCCTTTGAAAGCTCGTACCGGTAGCGGAAACCATCCTCAAGGCTGACCGTTCCCATGGACGGATCGCCCTTCGCCTCTTTCACATGCTCCACTACGGCATCCGTCTCAAAGGGCCGCCCGTATCTATATTTCCAAATCATAGGTTTATGCTCCTTTCCCCGCGCCGCCGAAGGTTATGAAGTCTCCCTCTGTGAGCGTCCGCGCAACTCGAACTATAGCAGAATCACGCGGACTTGGCAACACAGAAATGATACGGCAGAAACGGTGAGGTCCCATCAAATGAAGACTTATCTATTTGTCTCAAAGATCAGGATACAGACGGCACTGGCCTACCGGTTCAACGTGATCTCTACCATCCTGGTCCAATGTCTCATCATGTACGCCATGGGAGATGCCGTCATCCCTGTGCCGCTGGCGGTCATCACGCTGGCGGTGGGGCTGCTCCTGTTCGCGGGGAGCTGCGCGGTGTTCCGTGCCGGGATGGGGAAGTACGAGAGCACCGGGAGCTGAGAGCGCAATTAAATTAGAAAAGAGGTGCACCTGATCGATGGATATTACCGGGATATGTTCGCTCTATCGCGATGACCCGCCATACACATGGGAATGCAAGGACACCAGCCGGGGAGAGGATGATTTCCGCCGCACAGTCTTTGCGCAGTGGGAAGATCGAGGGCTGGCGATCAAGATCGCGTGCAATGATTTTACGACGCCCCACCGTGTGGAGATCTGGCGAAAAACCGCGGCGGCCTACAGAGCGATGGGCTATGACTGCCCTCAAATCATCGCCGACAGACACGGGAACGCTGCGGAGACTGTGAGCTACGAGGGCAGGCCGTGCGTCGTGTACGCGGAAGAATTGGCGCAGTTCCAAACGGCAGAGCAGTTTGGCGAAAGGGTGATCCTGCAAAACGGACGGTATATTTACCATAACGACGCCCTCCGGTTTCTCTGCGAGGTGGGTTCGGCGGGATTGGATTTCGGGGATTTCCCCTCCGGTTTATGTATCCTGGAACGGTTCTGCCCCTCCGACCCCTGTGATGAGATCATGGAGTGCGCCCTGGAATTCAAGGAGATCATAGAGGGACAGTTGCCCCAATATATCGAGCGGTTTCAGCGGATATGGTCCCGCTTTCTTGCCAATCGCGGCGCGTTAGAGCAGATATACAGTCAGCTCCCTGCCTCTGTGTTTCAGGCTGATTTGAACCCAGGCAACATTTTGCTGGACCATGATATGCGCTTTGCCGGCGTGCTGGATCTTAACCTCACCGGCAGAGATACCGCGCTGAACGTCTTCTTTCGGGAGCTATGGATCAATTTTGACGAGGACATCCCGGACAAGCGGGAAAACAATATGTATTATGTGGAGGAGAACAGCAAAAGGGCCCTCCAATCCTTTTTGGATGATCTTTCACTGATGAAAAACAGCTATCATTTTACACAGGCGGAGAAGGAGGCCGCGCCGCTGCTCTACCGGTATCTGCGGCCTTTCTGGTGGCGGCCCCTTCACGCGCTCAAACGGGACCAGGGGGACCCGGCGAAGGTGGGACAGATCTTGAGCTGGATCGAGACGGAACAATCGCGCAGCATCGATTTCGATGGGATCATGGCGGGAGGTCCCTGTGGAACAGATTGAGACAGAAATGCGGGTACGGAAACGGTGATGGATTGGGGATGGTTTGCTGGATGCGTTGATCGACAAGATCGCGCCCTACCGCTATCTCATCATCGACTTCTATCGGCCCACCGCTATCCCGCACCCTCATGCACAGCTCCAATCAAAGAAGTGGGGCTGGAGAAAGTGAAGATCGATGAGATCATTCGAACGGTGTATCAGCAGGGAGATGTATCATACGACAGATAATGGGATAAAAATCAACAGAGACAGGAGGATCAACGACCCCACTATCTCTGTTGATTTTTACCCTGTACCGTCTTGCTACCCCCCCGGTTCACTTTGTGTCCCTGTAAGGTGTAACCCTTGAGGTTCCAGGGTTTTTCATTGGTGGACGATACAGGACTCGAACCTGTGACCTCCCGCACGTCAAGCGGATGCTCATACCAGCTGAGCTAATCGTCCAATTGCTCTCTTTTCCGCACCACAGGCGGAACAACACATATTATAGCGGTCAAGCCCCCGCTTGTCAAGCGTTTTTTCCCGTGTTATACTGTTATTTAAAAAGTAAAGGGGTTTTGCCATGAAGTACGTGTTGATTACCGGCGGCTCCCGGGGCATCGGGGCCGCCGCCGCTCGGCTGTTTGCCCGCAGGGGGTGGGGGGTGGCCGTGGGTTGGTGTTGCAGCGAGTCCCGGGCCCTGGCCCTGGTCCGAGAGTTGCAGGGGCTGGGGGTCCCCGCCCTAGCGGTCCGGGCCGATGTGGCCGACCCCCGGCAGGTGGAGGAGATGGTTGACAATGTGTTAGAAAATTTTTGTCAACTTGACATTTTGGTTTGCTCCGCCGGGATCTCCCACGCGGGCCTCATCAGTCAAATCGACGAAGCACAATGGCGGCGTCTATTCGCCGTCAATGTGGACGGCGTCCATCACTGCTGCCGCTCCGTCCTCCCCCACATGCTCTCGCGGAAAACCGGCTCCATCGTCACCGTGTCCTCCATGTGGGGACAGGTGGGGGCCTCCTGCGAGGCGGCCTACTCTGCTGCGAAGGGGGCGGTCATCGCCTATACCAAGGCCCTGGCAAAGGAGCTTGGCCCCTCCAATATCCGAGTGAATTGTGTCGCCCCCGGGGTGATCGACACGGAAATGAACGCCAAACTCTCCCCCGAGGACCTGGCCGCTCTGGCGGACGAGACCCCCCTGGGCCGCATCGGGACGCCGGAGGAGGCCGCCGCCGCCATCGCGTTTCTGGCCTCCGACGAGGCCTCCTTCCTCACCGGCCAGGTGGTGGCCCCCAACGGCGGGCTGGTAATTTGAGCAAAAAAGTCCGTCACAATATCACATAACGGCTTTTCTCCCTTTTCGGTCCTTGTGGGTTTTTACAGTTGACAACTCCAAATTACGAGTATATAATTGTCAACAATCTGGGGGGCGCAATCGTGCCCCCTTCGATATTAGAGGACCGTACGCATACCACATATAGTCAGGAGGAAACCAGAATGAAGAAGAAAAATCTTGCGGCGATGCTCATGGCCGGCGCCATGTGCTTCAGCCTGCTGGCCGGCTGCTCCAGCAGCGGCGGCCAGGCCAGCGGCGCCCCCGCCTCCGACGCCGGCACCCAGGAGAGCGCCTCCACCGGGACCGACAATACCGACGCCGTCACCATCAAGGTGGGCGGCATCGGCCCCGTCACCGGCGACCTGGCCCAGTACGGCACCGCCACCGATTGGGGCGCGGAGATCGCCGTGGAGGAGATCAACGCCCTGGGCGGCCCCATCAAGCTGGAGTACCGCTTTGAGGATGACACCGGCGTGGCTGACACCGCCGTGTCCGCCTACAACGCCCTGAAGGACTGGGCCAAGGACGACGCCCTGGTCATCTACGGCTGCACCACCACCGCTCCCTGCGTGGCCGTGGCCTCCGAGACCTTCAGCGACCGCTACTTCCAGCTCACCCCCTCCGCCTCCTCCCCCGACGTCACCGCCAATAAGGACAACGCCTTCCAGATGTGCTTCACCGATCCCGGCCAGGGCACCGCCGCCGCTGAGTATCTGAAGAGCGCCGGGCTGGGCACCAAGATCGGCGTGATCTACAACAACGGCGACGCCTACTCCACCGGCATTGCCGACGCCTTTGCCGCCAAGGCCAAGGAGGTCGGCCTGGACGTGGTGGCCACCCAGACCTACCCCGACGACAAGACCACCGACTACACCGTGCAGCTCAACGCCTGCAAGGACGCCGGGGCCGACCTGGTGTTCCTGCCCATCTACTACACCCCCGCCTCCCTGATCCTGGCCCAGGCCAAGCAGATGAGCTACGCCCCCATCTTCTTTGGCGGCGACGGCATGGACGGTATGCTGGATATGGAGGGCTTTGACAAGTCCCTGGCCGAGGGCCTGCTGCTCATGACCCCCTTCAACGCCTCCGGCACCGACGAGCGCACCAAGAGCTTCGTGGAGAAGTACCAGGCGGCCCACAACATCCTGCCCAACCAGTTCGCCGCCGACGGCTATGACTGCATGTACGCCATCTATGAGGCCTGCTGCAAGGTGGAGGGCATCGCCGACATGGACAGCCAGCAGCTGTGCGACGCTCTGATCGCCCTGTTCACCGGCGGCGAGTTCTCCGTGGACGGCCTCACCGGCACCTCCATGAAGTGGCTGGAGACCGGCGAGATCTCCAAGGCCCCCGTGGTGGTCAAGGTGGAGAACGGCGTGTACGTCACCCAGTAACCTACTTTTTCTTGAAAGAAAAAGTAGGCAAAAAGAACTTTAACTCGCTGACGGACATTGCCTAAGCTTGTTTCACTTCCGCCCGACGACCGGCATGGGCGTATCTGAAAAAAGAGTAAGCAAACGTTTTAGTTCGCTGACGACCAGCCGCGGTGGGAACTGTTTTCCCGCCGCGGCCCTGTCGTATTTTTTAGAGAGAGGTGAAGAAATGTCCTTTTTGAACAACGTGATCACCGGCGTCAGCCTGGGCAGCATCTACGCCATCATCGCCCTGGGCTACACCATGGTGTACGGCATCGCCAAGATGCTGAACTTCGCCCACGGCGATGTCATCATGGTGGGCGC
>ERZ808028.171-NODE-171-length-67466-cov-5.886183_pt1 | contig 67466 bp, 78 predicted proteins | sample MGYA00380184_ERZ808028 | MGnify/ENA primary metagenome ERZ808028 (study PRJEB31490, sample SAMN06133397) | mouse gut metagenome | isolation source: J8_1 | host: mice | place: China: Chengdu | collected 2015-05 ... | reverse complement strand
AGGTGGATAGTATAGCAAGGCTTCGAAACCAGTTGACATGAAGCCCTATTTCCCATACACTAAAGGTATACAGATATTCGGTATCTCATACTGCTTTCTCCTCCTTGATTTCGTAATAGACCTGGTGCATTGAGATAAGCTTTTTTGCGCAGTCCAGAAAATACTCATAGGCTGTGCCCAGATCATCCTTCATCAGCAGTTCCACTTCTTTGGGCATGAATTCCCGGTAAACAGGGGAGTCAAAGAACTTCCCAAAGCTCCGCAGGAATCTGTCCTCATTGGTAGTAACGCCCCTAGCGTCTATATACTGCTTCTGACCATCTGCGTTGTTAACAACACAGAAGACGTGGATGAGAGATTCTAGGACGGGGTCATCTTTGCTGTCCTGGATAATCCAGATTGGGTAGCCAAACTCCTGAGAGAGGGCCAGGGCAAAGACGCCGCACATTCCGTGCAGGTAACTCCAGGCATCCACATCCCGCTCTCGGTCAATGATGACGCTCAGCATGACCTCTTCTGGATCATTTCCGTACCGATAAAACCCCTCACTCATCCAAATTCCTCCTCCTCATGGGTCTTCAGCCACTCCGAGTCATACCGGTGCATATACCGCTGATAGTGGTACAGCAGCCTTCTCTCATCCGGCGACGCTGTGTCGTCACAACATAGGGTAGCATACTCGCCATCGTCAATCAATTCCCCATCCACGCCGCAGACGTCTTCACGCTCAGTTCCGTCCCAGTCCAGATCCGGATTATCCAGGTCTTCTTCATCAAACCCACAGGCGACAGGGCAGCCGGAGTTCCAACAGCGGCCAACCAGATTGCCGGACTTAGGGTCCAACTCAGCCTCATCGGCGTCAGGGTGGCAGCAACCGCAATCATACTCACAGCTGGATGTGGAGTAGGGGCAGGCATAGGACATTGAATCGAAATCGACAAGAATTCTCTTTGCCATCTCACATTCCCTCCAAAATATGTATATTTGCCTTGATTGGGTATGTTTGGATGATATGCAAAATAGGAAAATACTATTCAGAAAAAAGAAGGCCCACCCGGAGGGTGAGCCTTTATGCTTAGATGTCATCCTCGCCATCCTCGAAGGACTCCTGGTCTTCTTCGTCCTCGTCCTCATCGACAGGGGCGCTGAAGGCCTTAGCGAGATCCTTTGCCACGGTGGCGAAAGACGCAGTGGAGGCAGCTGCCTTCGCAGGCTTGGGAGCCTTTTCTTTAGGCACCTGAGTCTGTCCATTGGCAGCAGCGGTGGGATCGGCCATCAGCCGTTTGAGACCGTTCTTGAGCCGGCCCAGTTCCTTGGCGTACAGAAAGACCTGTCCACCGACAATACCGGCGACCACCATCAGTCCGGAGTGGCTGGCCATGAAGTTGTACGTTGCGTCAGCGACGATAGCAACGGCCAGAACCGCGACAAAGGCCAGAGCGGCGGAGATAGCGGTACGGGGCAGAAATCCCATATTGCGGATGACATTGCGGAGGTTGACAGCGATAGTCTTGATCTTTTTCATTTTTGTTTTCCCCTTTTTATGTATTTTTGGTATCCCATTGTGACATATGGCCGTCACCGCCTATATGAACATCCGAATTGGAATGATGTCCGTATCCTATGCAAACTCGAAAAAAGTTATTCCAGATATGATTGCTTTTTTGTATGCAGTAAGTTCAATTTTTATAGTTAAAAGGACCCTTTATATTTGGTGGATATGAGAAAATGTGGCGGGAAGATTCTTCTGAGCTCCATGCCCATGCGTTCCGAGTTATCTGACCGATCGATGGTATTTGGGCGGGATTCAACCTATGCTGCTTTCGACAAAGAAGACTTGCAGCGACACAGTGTCGCAGAATTGTTTTACTTCCTTTGGCATACGATGAACATACAAACCAATTTGGCTTGAAATACATATCAAAGGGAGTATTGAGACAATGAAGGCATCATTTGACAATCTTGTTATCGAGATTACTCGCCGATGCAATATGGGGTGTGCCCACTGCATGCGCGGGAATGCTCAGGATAAGGACATCACCGAGGCCGTGGTGGACTGTGCCCTGGCAGGCCTTGAACACATTGGATGTCTGACCCTGACAGGCGGAGAGCCCTCACTAAACGTGCCAGCCATCCGCTACATCACCAAGCGTATCAAGGAACTGAAGATCGACCTTGGCTCCGTCTATATGGTTACCAATGGGAAGGAGGTCTCCGATGAGTTCATGTTGGCCTGCCTGGAGCTCTATATGCTGACATATGATAATGACCTCAATGGCCTGGCCCTGAGCATCGACCAGTTTCATGAGACCGTTCCAAAGGAAAATGTCAATAAGCTGAGTATGCTGGCAGCGTTCAACATGGAGGATAAGAACGAGGATTTCAAAAAGGTTCCGGTTATCGACCTGGGCCGTGCCAAATCTCTGAGTGGGTACCACAAGAGAGACCGCCACTCAAACAGCCTTTACATCGAATACGATGAGAGATATGAAGACAGTGTCAGAATCGAGTCAACAATCGCTATCACTGTGGATGGAGACATCCTGTCTGACTGCGATTATGCCTACGATGACACGGATGACCTCAGGCTTGGCAATGTCTTTGACGGCGACTGGATAAAGAAAATGGTCGATACATACGAAGCCGATACCACGGCGGCGTAAAGAAAGGGGAAAGATAAACATGAAGAACAAGAAAACAATGAAACATGGAACTGTTCAGCAGAGCTATGAGCTCCGGCTGCAGTACAGCAAGACCGAGAGAAAAGACAGCATCAAGACCGAGTCTAAAATCGAGAAGATTGTTTCTCTCGATATCGGCCCGTACTATTACAGTGATGCGTTTACTATGCGGCAGGTTCTTGACTTTCAGAAGGGTGCAAATGAACTGGTTAAGGAGATACACGAGCTGTTGATGCAAGGAACCTACATTGAGGTTAGCCTTATCATCTCGGCTCATGAACATGTACCCGAATACGAAGAGATAACCCCGTTTGGTCCCCACAAAGCCACGCTCAAGCAGATCGCTTTTGACTGCTGGGAATACAAGGGAGACGGCTGGAGCGGAGACGGGGCACTTGACCTTGAGGGAGAAGAAGGGGGTCTGTACTTCCGGCCTGACATCCGATATACGAACGAATGCAAAGATCTCTATATCCTCTGGAACCAGGACATCCTGGAGGCTTTGGCGGAAACAGGACTGTAAAATCGAATTCCAATATAAAGCAAGCGGGCTGCCCATATGGGCGGCCCGTTGTGCAGTTTGACTCAGGACGGAACTAGGGATGCTGCCAAAACTACCAAAATATGGAATATTGAAAACGCATATAATAGGGTACAATGGATCGAATCGGGTTCGCCAGACAGACACTGCCTACAAAACTCCCCGGCAAACCTCTCTTTCTGGAATACTTACCTAGTAGACCGCATATTATATAAGTGAAAGGGGCGAAAAAATTGACAAATCTGATAGTTCTTGCAATTTTTATCGCAGCTTCCGTTCTGATCGGCTTCTTCCTTTACGGAGCTAACAAAGAGCAAACCCCGGTTGCACGATGGAGTCTTCTCCATCTGACAGTCATCTACGGAAGCAGCGGCCTGATATCTGGGCTTTGCTATATATGGATGTCAAACATCGTCTCCAGCTTCTTCTGATCCCCAGCGCCGGGCCGAAGCGGTTCGGATATTACATATATTTGATTGTTGGAGCATACAGGCTCCAGAAAACGAAAAGAGCTGCTTGTATTAAGAGCAGCTCTAACCATCTCCAGAAAAAGGAGATTGATTGACAGCGCAAAGGCCTCTTCTTTGAGTCTGGGTGGCCCCGTGAAACAACGCGAAGACAGATTACGATATTTCACGTGAAGCACCAACACAATTCGGTCAAATCCGACACAGAAACAGACTCTCTGTAAAACTCAACCAATAAAGTACTGGTCGTTGTCAGTACCAAGGATTAGGGCAGAAAGAGAGGTGAAGTGAAAGACCATCTTCCGGTCAATGTTGTTGTAGGGAATAACACCTACACCATACCGGGAATCGTAGGAATTGTCGCGGTTATCACCCATAAAGAAATAGTGACCTTCAGGGATAGTGATCTCCTCCATGTTCCTATCCTCGGGCAGTTCTGTCCTTTCCTTAGGATAAACAGCGTAAGGCTCGACCAGGGGTTCGCCGTTGATATAAACGATGTCGTCCTGGATACGGATAGTTTCACCGGGCAGCCCAATCAGGCGCTTAATGTAATGATCCTTGCCATTGCCCAGAAAGTCGGCAATATCGGCATTGTATTCAGTTACAGGGTTGAATAAAACAATGTCCCCACGGTGCAGATCACTAGGTCCAAAGACGTGGCGCATAACATTGATCTCACCAACAGACAGAGTGGGGACCATGGAGCCGGAGACGGTGTAGGAAATCGTAAAAAGGTAGTAGAAAGCCAGCCCAACCACTAGGGTTGTAGCCAACATCACTATCAGCATCTTATTTCTGATGCGGGAAATATCCTTCTTGGTAAATTTCTTGTCATTGTAGACAGTATCCCCCTGCTTCAGGGTCAAATAAGCTGTATCGTTCATGGTTGTATATAACGGTGATCTCAAAAGGTAAAAGAAAACCACCGTTTCCCTCCTTCTTCAAAAAATCAGTTGCAGTTGATATCAGCGTTGATGAAATGCTTCAGTAATAGGGTAGCAAAAGACAGCTGTACCGTAAGAATAGTGATGGCAGCCAGCAGAGCGCTGGAACCAAAAAATAAGCGCAGCACAAAACAGGCAGTCAATCCAACGACCTCTGCTGCAGGTCTCATCTCAAAGCCAGCAAGCTTGAACACCTCGCATACGATAGTAGTTCTGTTGTCGGCTGGGCTGGCTGCGGCAAGACTGCGCTCAATAATCGCGAAGACGATCCAAATGGCAATCTCCGTAAGGGTGATAGGGTTATACATGTCTAATATCCTCCTGTTTATTGTTCGTGAAATATCCCTTGAAGGAGTCTCTGACTCGGATTCCATACTTGGCCAGGTTACGGTTGTAGGCAACAAATACGTCGCCGGCCTTGGGCCCCGGACCGTTCGATCTGATGCAGGAAAAGACTTTATCCTGCTCCGCCTGAAGTCTCCGGATCTTCCGGTTTTCCAAAACAACTAGGACGATCAGGATGGACCACAGGAGAGAGATGATGGCGATGGAAATGAGTATTTTCTGATGCATCATGAAACAGAACTCCTTCATTTTTTATTTTCAACCTATTATATGCGATTGGCTTGTGCTATATTCCAGCCAGGAACACTACATCTTGGGCCTATTCTGAGATTATCCAGAATTACCAAATGCTGCAGGAATGACTACTCCATAAGGAGGTGGGAGCAGTCAGAAACCCCATGTTACAAACTTCCTGTTTTTTGCGAAAGTTTGACATCGATGTGACAAAGTTGGCGGTCCCAATACCATCGATCGGTCTGGCAGTTCAGAACACATGGACATGCCCCTCAAAACCCAAACCTGCCACATTCCTTTGTATCCACCCAAAAAGGATAGACCTGCTGTATTGGGACCGGGCAGAGCTAAGACTCCATATCTCAACCAAACCTACCACTTTCAATTCTATTTGACAAATAAAAATCAAATAATTTGCATATTATCTGGGGGTGAAAGGAGGTATGCCTCATGGCAGAAGGCTACTGGTTTGCCCCAGAGACGGAGGAGACATCGTTTCTTGGGCAGTTGTCTATCAATACCCCGGTTGTGATTGAAGTCCGTGTTGTCAACAACAATTTTCGAAATGACGAGAATGGGTATAGCGTGTATGACGTAGAGGATACTGATTACCACCGGTTCAAAATCAACGGGTATTTTCCCACGAAGCTGAGGATTGACGGGTACTACACTGTCGATGGAGTGGTGAAGGACGGGAAGTATGGGCGAGTGTTACAGGTGATGGATTACCGCAGTTCACTACCCCAGTCGAAGGATGCGGTCATTACGATCCTCCGCACCCTACCCCAGCTGGACACTCGGGCTCCGGAAGTCTATGAGCTGCTGGGTCCACACGCGCTGGATATCATCCTGGAGGATCCGGAGCAGGTGGCCAAGAAAATTAATCATGTTGGAGTCGCTACAGCAAAACTCTGGCAGCAGGCTTTGCTTGGCTTCAAGGAGGATGATGTTATCGTCAAAACACTCCAGGAGTATCAAATCCCAGCGGCCGACGCAAAGCGTCTTCTGGAGAAATACCCTGACATCATAGACCGGCTCAGGGTAAGTCCATACTTCCTTGCGGAAGAGATAAAAGGCTTTGGGTTCCTGAAGTGCGATAAGATAGCGTTGGCCAATGGATATGCCCCAGATGGTCAAGAGCGTTTGGAACAGGCAATGCTCTATACGCTGCGTCAGAATAGTATCACCCACGGGAATTGCTTTATGAGAAGCCCCCAGTTTGCCGAACAAGTAAGCCGGGTTGTTGACATCACCATGGATTATCCCACTGCCAAGGCTATCATGAAGGGGGAGGAGGTTTCCAACCCTCTGTATCAAAGAGTTGATAAGCAGGCGGTTATCAACGCTGTATCCGAGTACAGGGCCCGCGGTGGGAAAAGCTTCAGGTTTGTGGCTATCAAAGTGCCAGCATCCGCCCTCAAAACTGCCCTGGGAACTCTGCGCAGTTCCAGTAAAATCATTGTAGATGATGACCGGGTATATCTCGGTTCCATGTATCAGGCAGAGGAGACTGTTGCCAGATGTCTGCACAATATGACCGCCAGCGAATATGGTGAGTTCACCGGGGTGGAGGAGATTCTCAACGAAGTATGTGCCAGGGAAGGCGTCATCCTGGAAGAAATGCAGCGACAGGCTGTGTTAAAGGCTTGCGCACATCGCGGAGGGGTACTGGTTCTGAATGGCCAGGCTGGCTGCGGTAAGACCTTTACCCTGAATATCATCATCAAGGTCCTCAAGGAACTGTACCGGCGGAACGGATTGTATTTCACCGCTGAAATCATGGCACCCACCGGCCAGGCCGCTCAGGTAGCTCACCGGGCAACCGGGCTGCCGGCTAATACCGTTCATAGAGCCCTGCACATGGTAGTTGACAAAGATACTTCATCGGAGGTATTCATCTCCAGCGAGTGCGTTATCATCGACGAGTTCTCCATGATGGGGATCAAGCTGGCCGCTGTGTTGTTTTCTGCTATTACTACAGGATCTAAAACTATCATCATGGGTGACTTTGAGCAGCTCCAAAGTATCGACCCAGGAAATGTGCTGAAGGATATTATTGACTCCGGTATGGTTCCAGTCGTCACTCTGACAGTTGTTAAACGCCAGGGATCAGGGTCTGGAGTCCTGCACAATGCCAATGAGATTCTCGCCGGAAACCCCATCCGTTCACAGAAGGTCAACGAGAATGGCGTTAAAAACAACGCCTACATTATCCGGAGTAGCGACCCAGTGGCAGCCAGGAAGTCTATCGTTTCTATGGCAATCAGCATGCGGAAGAAAGGTTATAAGCTGCAGGATATCCAGGTGCTCTGTCCACAGAAACAGACAGATGTGGGTGTCAATGCGCTCAATTACGCATTGCAGAATGCCTTTAATCCACCGCGAGAAGAGGCAGCGGAGGTATTCAGCCGTCTCGTGGATATCCATGATGATGATGGAACTCCCAGAAAGGTACAGCTGATGCTCCGGGAAGGCGATAAGGTGGTCAATACCGCCAATAACTACGACATGAAGTTCTATACGTTCCAGAAAGGCGTTGGCTTCGTCGAGGACTTCTCCCGTGTGGGCGTAGTCAACGGGGAAATGGGCCGCATCGCAAAAATCCTGAAAGTGAAGGATGGGAAAACCGTCCACCAGAGGGTCTACGTACAGATTGGCAGCGGTCAGTACATTATGTATGAGGATAACTGGGATGACCTGTCTATGGCCTATGCTATGACAATCCATCGCTCCCAGGGCAGCCAGTGGCCTATTGTTATTGCCCCAGTGATGTATTGCAACAGGTCTATGCTTAGTCGGAAGATACTGTATACTCTCTATACACGGGCCCAAGATGCAAATGTAATTTATGGGACTTCAGAGTCTATCCAGTACGCAATTGATAACACATATTCGGCGAACAGGAACACCTGGCTGAAGGAGAGACTTCGGGCGGCGTAGGATTAGCAGGATGGTCTATTTGGACATGAGTTGTTTCGCAAAATCGAAAATTGGTAGCTTTTGCGAATATGGTATATATCTTGACGGCTTTGGACAGGCTGAGGGATTGTTCCCTGAGCCTGTTTTTTCTTCCTCGGAGACTACATTGGATGGGTGTGGGACCATGTATGTATATGGTTTCTGTCTATGGCTTGTAGGCAAGGAATGGGTGTGGGGGCAAGTATGCAAATGAAATCTTTTCTTTCGATGGTTGTAAAAGACTGGGAGGTTTCGTTCGGTGGATACAGAGAAATGTGGCGGGTAAGCTTTTTTGAGTTGAATGTCTACGGGTTCTGAATTACCATACCGATCGATGATATGTGGATAGTTCTCATATGTAGCAGAATGGACACAGGGCTGCTTCTGTGGGCAAGGACGGTGAAGCGAGGGTTGGGGGTTGCCCGGGCATACGAAGGCCCCAGAGGGCTTAAAAACGCCTTCTGGGGCTATTGTTGGTTTAATACAGATCGTAAGCTGCCCGGTAACCGGACGCAGTAATGACCACCTGAGCCTTAAAGGGCAGGTTAACAACACCAGCAATTCCGGCCCGGATAACCATGGGCTCGAAGCAGGAGGATTCCGCCAGTTCCCGAACAGCTTTCTTTGCCGTCTCACAAATCTCGGCGCTGGCAGTTTCCCAATGGAAGCCAGGGGCGGAGCGATCAGGATTGTCGTTCTCCCAGGAGTCAGCCTCGCAGGGTTGGCAGAGCCGCATTTTCAGGTCGATATTCATTCCATTCACCTCTCTTGTGGTTTGCGTTTGTGTGGGAGATGCGCTGGGCGCTGGAGCTGGCTTTGCCGGCAGGTCCTTATTAGTAGCCGCCTCCGGACTGCTGACGGGTGTTGCAACAGGGGCCTTGCCCATTGGCCGAGGCGGTCTCTGAGCTTCCGGGGTCTTGTAGCCAAAGATATTTAGTCTCTGTGGGGGATAGGTAGAGAGGATGCGGAACAAATCCTCATCTTTGATAGGAGACCGACAAAGCTCCGATGCGATACCGGTCAGAGAATATTCTTTTGTCTTAAACAACTTCTGGGGCCTATACTGACCATACTTGATATCCGTGAATAGCAGATCATATATGGGCACCGCATAGATGTAGCTGGTCCTGACCAGATAGTTGAATATATCCAGGTTGGTGGTACCTGAATGGGTGAACAACGTATCGAAGTCCCGGTCCTGGCCGCCGCGATGCCCTGCAACGCCATCCCTCAGTACGTAGATATTCTTGGGAATGAACACATCTTTGTTCCGGCGCATGGGTCCGAGCGCATTGCTCATGATTGTTCCAAATGTCTGATTGTTGCTGTGTACGCCAACCACGTTCACAGGTACTTGGGGCTGATTGGGTATGGAAGACGCTGTCCCCTGATACTGGGACTTCCCGCCAGCTGGCAAATCCTTTTGCAGAGTTCCCTGCCGTGGCTCAAGTTCCATGACTGGGGCTTCCTGCTGCGTTGACAAATTTTGGGCAGGAGTCTGGTTGACCGGAACAGCGGATGTCGGTGCTTGAACCGGGCCGGATGCAACAGGGGTGCTTTCAGGAGCGGGAACTGTCAGAGGAGCCTGAGCAGGGGTAGTTGCCAATGGGATCGTAGCAGGGAGGGCGGGAACAGGGACGGGAGGAACAACCAGCGGAACGGGAACGTGCAAGGCGGGGGAAGGCAGAACGTCTGCTGTCATATCCAACGGGTCGGTCTTGAAGGTTCCATAGATGGCGATTGCCGCATTGAGACCGTTCAGTGCGCCGGTATCCTTGCGGACAAACATCTCCAGAACCTCATAAGGGTCCATTTCAATGGCTCGGAAGGTATGAAGGAAGTCGGCAAAGGACAGATATTCTTGGCCTTTTGTAATTTTCCCGGGGAGGAAGTAGGAGGTTTTCCCGTCCAGGCAGGACCGGATAATTTGGGCTACCTGTTTCTTGGTGTAGATGCACTTAAGCAGTCCATAATCTGGTTCAGCCCCACCATCCTCCCGCTCAAACTCACAGCACCAGCGGGCCATTGTCTGGATATCTTGCCCAGACAGGCCATACAGGAGCATGATTTCCGCCACCGTCCGGTAGTTGATTGCCTTTACGGACTGCCCGTTGAAAAAAAATTTCAGATTGCGGTTGGATGTATAAATAGAGCAGTACTTTTGTTTCTGGTCTATCATCCCAAGAGATGGGAACCGAAGGAGCCGGCGGAAGTTGGCATATAGGATGTGGGAACACAGTTCCGTGTTGTTTAGGGTCATCTTCTCTACATCGACATCAGGCAGGAAGGATAGGAGTTCAGGAGCTCCTCGCCGCATGGATTCCTCAACCAACGCCTCCTTTTGACAGTTTAGTCCCTCCAGATTCCTGTTATATTCAACAGGGCTCTTAAAATGGTTTATTTTCAATCTCTTTCACCTCACAGAAGTTTATCTAGTATTTTGTTGTTTCTCATAGGGTGTAAATATGGCTCTTTTCCGGATACTGCGTATTGCGCATGTGGGGGCGGACCCATGTGCGAACACCGGACTTACACAGCCGCTGATGGCCACGCACCCAGTAGGCATAGTCACAGGGATTCTGCTGATGTTTGGGCGCTGCCATAAAGGGCTTCACATGGCGGAAGACGGCAGCTGCAGAAAGACTGCCTAAGCATATGATGCGCTCGTCCAGCTCCTTACGGTTCTTTTGCGCCGGATCCACTGTCTGCTCAAAATCCTCCTGGATTATCTCCCTTGCGCTGGTATTTGTTACTTCTCGTGACTGACTTAGGTAAACGCTCAGACGCTGGTAGAACCGTATGAACTCGCACAGGCAGTCGGGTGGCACACTGCCAACGGCATTGATTTCCATGTTTCTTGACCAGCGGTAGTCCTTGATGGTAATGGCCGTGGCACCAAGAAATTTGCCCTCTTTCTCAAAGCGTAATTTGAGCACGTTCCCTGACTCCATTCGGCTTTCAACGAGCAGGAAGGTGTCCTGGAACACAAACATACATTGCTGGAACGGGATAGTAACTCCTTCCCATGACTGATTTTTCACAGCATCCAGGATTTTGTAATGGGAGTATTGAAACAGAAACTTGTCCACAAAGGCGAACCTCCTCTCTTTTTGGTATCGTATGCAGATGTGGGGGAAAGCATTGACGGAATGAATCAACTTCTTGGATGTTGGAAATATGCCGGATAGTATGCTGATAAGGATACCTGCCACTACCATTAAAAATTCTCGCATAAGATAAGAAATGAGAGTGATGACACGCCAAAACTCTCGCTCCTAATATCGCGAAAGAGGTGATTCTTATGGGTCAAAAGGTCATTCAATTCCCGGGAAAGCGGCTGAAAGAGCCTATCAACCAGACTCCTGTTTGTCAGGATGTTGATAATGGCCAGAAGGAAAAAGAAGATGCGTACATTGGCCAGTTGCGGACCATGAGCTGCCAGCTCCGGCAGATTGCAGATATATTTGAGATGTCATTTAAAGAAGCTATTGCTGATTTTTCGTACATTGCCATTGGTGACGAGATCGTCTCCGCCCTGTTGGAAGGAAATGAGGAAGATGATGACGGAGAGGGAGACTGATTACATATTCAAGCCGGGATCAATTACGGGTCGAAAGCCCAAATTAAGGCGCTGAGTTGCCGGGTGCGCAGACAACCAGGTATTATCAGGGCCTCCGAAAATCGGAGAGCGCTGCTCTGGCTTCTTCCCCTCGAAGCTGATGAATGTTTCACGGCCCCAGTAGCAGAGATTGTCGTTTGGCCTGCCTGCCACCTCATTTTTGGCATTGGGAAATGTTCCAAGCCAGGGTAGGCGAACAAAATACAGCTTGTTATCCATAATAATGGGTTTCCCATCAACGAAACCCAATTCCTGCAGCTGACGCCAGCTGATGTTGGTGATGAGCGTAGATTTGGCAACCAAGGACTTTGTCCCAGGGATAGGCAGCCACATGAGTTCATATCCAGGAACTGCATCGGAAAAAGAGAGTTCAGAGCCGGATTCGAAGGCTGCCTCAGATAAAACTGGGGTGCCATTTATAGTCAGAGAGCCAAATTTTAAAACATCAGACATATACAGTCCCCCTTTGCCTATATATTATGCGGCAAAGGGGGATCGTATTTTGGAAAACGAACCAGAGAGCATTGTTGTTTTCAACGAGTAGAAGAGGTGATGTGGCATCATAGGAAACGAGCTTCGAAGCCCACTCTGTAAGAGAAGGGAGTAGATTGCCAGAGGAAGTTCCTTGTAGACACTCCCTATGCTTTAGGACCTGCATGCCCATGCAAGCGGGCAACTGCCGCGGGCGGTTCTTATAGCAGGATTCAAAATTGCTGACAAAGGCGCACCGTTGACGGCAGGACGGCAGGACGGCGGGCCAAGGCCGTCCCGCCCTACATTTGCCAGCAATGCTGATGATTGCTATAGAAAGTCATGAAATGTAAGATATGACAATACATTGAGGGTGCTCATCTCCATCAGATTCCAGAGCCAGACAACGACACAGCGACACAGTGGCGCAGGATGATAGTCCAAATACCATCGATCTGTGTGGTGGCGCAGAATCCGTGACCTCGCAGTTCCGAGATTTTCCCGTCACATTTCTCTGTATCTAACCATTGACACCCTCCATGTCTGAAGACCAGGAAAGTGCGTTGGTTGTGACAATACTCCATCCCAAATCCATCTGCTCCTCAAAGAAAATTTGTTTGGGCAGGAACATTTTTCTTCACAAGTGGGCAAAATAAATATTTAGACAAATTTCCCTATAAAACGGAACATTGCTTGACATCTCGTTTTTCGATGGGTACACTGAAACAAAAGGGATAGTATATTAAAGAAACAGAAGGAGGATATAATCGATGGGAGAAATCATAAGCATTCCTTTTAAACAGATAACGAGGGAGGCCAGACTGCAAATTCCCCGGCCCGATGCCCCCTGCTCCAGATGTAGAAAGACCTTCTACCTGGATGAGTTGAATTCCCTCCCCGAAGTTGAGGCATATGCCCGTCAGTTGGCCAGTTCAATGATGAAGAAAGGTCCGCTCCCCGACCCAGTAGATGAAAATGACTTGACTCACCGGTATGGATATGGTTTCAAGACACTTTTCTGCGAAGACTGTCTCCGCAAGGTTGTCGAATCCGCAAGGTGACCAAAAAGGCCCCCACTTAATACGAGTGGGGGCTTTACATTGGGTCGACCAGAATCCTGGCCAAGCCTATATCCGATTGAAATCAGCAATATATACGTTTACGAACCAGCCACAGAGCAGCTCCACAGACCAAGAGCCCCACAGACGCGGCGTAGATCGGGAAGAGTCCCTCTCCACCCGTTTTGGGGAGCAGTTTGCCTAGTCTTGTGTTTACGAAAAGTGCAGCGTCAGGATCAGATTCAGTACCAGTGTCCTTCGTATATATACCTGAAGCCTGCAAAGATGCCCCCTCTTTAACAACCGTAACTGTTAAAGTCCAAACGCTTCTGTCATACTCATATTGATCGGAGGTCCCCACATCTTCTTGAATAGAGAATTTATAGGTTCCGGGAGTGGTAAATAGAAACTCTCCAAACTCCGCATTGCCCTCACCGCTGATCGTAATAGACATCTCATCTGGTGTCGTTACATTTTCATTATAAGCTGTGGGGATGATTGAGAACCTGAATTTTTCCGTGCCGTCGTATTTACCCACAATTGTTTTAACAACTTTTGGGATGAATTTTGCGGCTGCTATACTATACTGATTGACAAATTTCGCAGCCTTTGTGGTAACGAGAGAATTATCTTCATTTGTATATTCTACAGAAGCGATGGACAGATCATCTTCGGATGCTGTAACAACGATAGTTAAGGTCCATATCTCATTGTCATATACATAGCCAGGGATCTGTTCATTTAACTCAGTGATTTCAAAACTGTAGGTCCCAGACTTAGTAAAGATAATGGCATCAAATTCCGTTTCGCCAGAGCCTGTAACAGAGCATTGTGTGTTTTCAGGCATACGAACGCCATCTGTACTGCCAATATTTCGAATACTGAAATTAAAGACATCTTTATCATTTGTTCCTTCCACGAGTTTTGAAACACCCGGTTTATATTCGACCTTTGAGTAGTTGTTTATGAAGTGGAGAGTTAAAGTTTTCCCAGCTGTAATTGTTCCGGTTGCCTCTGTTCCATCGATTATGTTACTACCTATAACAATGTTAGTTTCACATTCGTATGGACTTTCGGTAACTGTATATTGCTGTCCAGCTTTAATATGCGGGAAAACTGTGTATTCTCCATCACCCAAAGCAAAGGATCCAACGCCTTTTCTTAGAACTCCATATTGAGAAATTTCTCCATTAGCCGAGTACACGATATAAGAATAATCGTCCTTTGCCTGGCTGCCATCGTATTCCATAATAGATACATTGAATTTGTATTCTTGCAATGCATCGTTTGGCGTCCCGGCGACGGATTTTTGAATCTTCAGAGAGCCATCGCGAGACTCAAATGGGTCGGTTGCAAATCGAGCTGCCGGGATAGTAAAGTGCATCCAACAGGTGGAACCAGAGGCACCGCGTTCTGTATAGAAGAATTGCAGTGTGTGGTTGGAGGTGTCGCCCTGCTCAATGTAGTCCCACAGGTTGACATACTCTCCAACGGAAGAATGAACACCGCCGATGTCAAGAATTAGTTGTCCATCAAGGAACACCCACATATCATCATCGCCAAAAAAGCAGTACTCCAGGTCGCCGCAATAGTTTTCCGGCAAGGCGAAGTTGACAGAGAAGTTCATGCCAAAGTACGAGTTGTGGTCGAGCCCGTCATCACTCTCGGCAAAGCGGTTCCACTCAGAGTTAGCGTAAAGACGGTTTGGCTTTTTGTTCACATCCCCAAACCTCAAGTCGTGCCCATCCGCTCCGTAAGTATCAGCGGAATCCATAGGCCAGAAGTTATTGGTCCAAATATGTGTATAAGGGGCAGAACTGCCACACTGCGGGTTATTAAATCTATCGAGCCTGGTTGCGGTTGTCCCATTAACGCCGGTCAGGGTATATGTGTCCCCATTTCGGCTGAAATTCAGGGATAATCCGTTAATGGCGGTTTTCCCGATAGCGCTACCCTCATTGAACAGATTAGGCGCAACAACACCTGGAGCATACATGAGGTGTCCGCTCGCATCTAACCCAGTAACCAGACCGAATGTACAATTGGATGGGTTGGTAGCGATTGCGTTGCCCTTATTCAGAGTATTGCTTTGTCCGCCATTGAAAAAGACTTCATTGTCCCAGCCCATATTGGTGTTCGCATTGCCAAACGCCAGGTGAGCACCATCTCCGCCATAGTTTTCAACACTGTTTATTCCCTGTTTCGCGGTATTTGCATAAACTATGGGCAAGGTATCTTGTGCAGAGGTTGCAATTGGAGTGTTGGGGATATCATCAAAATTTCTGTAAATAGCCCCATCAGTGATGTCATAGTCGTAAAAGACGACTGGTGCCTGATGCCCGCCAATGGAAGGCTTATACACGAACCGAACAACAGCTCCCTCTCCGATATAAATCGTGTCATTGGGAATAGCATAATCGGGTGAGTTAGTCAGGTGCAAGTCATGGATGCTGCTGATACCAAGAACCTCTTTGTTGTAGATATCCCAATCTTCCCTAACAAGGCTTTCGGGATTACAGTTCTGCTTCAGCACCCAAAGCTCCACTAATTCGTAGTGGTCATCTGTGTATAGGCGGTCGACATAGACAAGGGAGGGAGCCTGGCTATATACATAGTTCCGGTCCGCATAGACTCTCTTGGTCTGAGGTTTGGTTTTAACCGTCCCCAGATTTTCCCCACTACGCAGGATTTCCAGATACTTTCTTGCTTGAGTTATCCCGTTTCGGGGCAAAACTCCTCCACTTGTATCAATAACTGGAAGATACCCCGCCTTCGCGGCATCCTTTGGTGTAGGAAAACTCATATTCTGAAGGTCGAGCGAGGTGGTTGTTGCGAAATACTGGGCAGTAAAGCGAGAATCCCCGGAATTGCCGCTTGTCACAACCACCGATGCATGAACCTTGCTCAGCTTAATTGCAGTGGAATCTTCTGTCGCTGTAACCTCGGCGATGAAGTCTCTATCAGTGTGTTCTGAGACTGTCCATTCCCATGGAAATTCGCGTGTGGGCAGAGTCAATATAATAGACTGCCCTGCAGGGATATACTGCTTAGATGACATATCTGTTATGCCATCTTGGGTTACACTATAGGTATCCACAACCCTGATGCTCCAATACCCATTCTGCTGTATAACCTTGTCAGTGGGGTATATACCGGCAAGAGATCCATTGGGCATGAAGTAAACTTTTGCTTGGCTATAGTCATCCCATGCGGGCACAGGGATGCACCAACTATTTTTATCCTTAAAGGGGGCACCCCCGTATACGATTACAGGGCTAGTCTCATCAGCTTGCAACCCGAGCACGAACGAACCGTTGTAGTTGGCCAGGGAGAAACCATATTCAGCCAAAGCGGGCGCAAAATCGTTGAGAACGATATACTTGTCGGTATATTCCGTTGTTGTTGCGCTGGATGTCCCGCCTCCAATAATGGAATCATCCCCACTAGCTTTATCTGTCACACCCGCAGTAAGGCCTCTGCCAGTTTCTATACCTGGTATAGGCACCTCTATTGCACAGTTCCCACCTTGGTATATTGTCTCTATCGTACTTACCTCATGCGGAACCCCATCAAGCATGATAATGACGGGAATATGGACACTGTTAGCAGCAACAAAAAATACCGCATCATCTTTTAGGGCTGGCGCATATGAAGGATTATCGCTGATAAACCTGGATGCATCGCCCTTGGTGATAACGAGTCCTGTTTTTGGAGTTGCGACCTTGACAGATGAGGCTGTGTTTTCACTGGATATCCTTATCTCTGCATTATCGCCCATACGCCCAGTAATTTGGAGTGTTTGTGTTTCAAGCAGCTGGAGGTTGCTATCGTTATAGTGAGCAGTATCCCCCAAGCTGTAAAGATACTTCTTATTTTCAGCAATCCGGACATTTCCCTCCACTTGGATTGGGGTCGGGGAAGTATTGTAGATTCCTGCAGCAGATTCCGTTGCAGTGTTTCCAACTACCCAAGCGTTGTCCTGAAGCGTCAATGTTCCAGTTGTTGTCGCTTTCAAGCCCAGACAGATACCGCCGCCATTTTGGGCAACGTTGTCTACAATCAGAGTATGACCCTTTAGTGTTACTGTAATCGTGCCGTAGCCGTAGATGCCACCGCCGGTATTTGCCTTATTGTTAGAAATGACTGTATTTTTTCCCAATGTAACCATAGACGAGACCCCATAGATACCACCGCCCTGCGCTTTGGCGCTGTTGCCAGTGATGATGGCGTTCTCAATGCTGAGTTTACATCCATTCATTACATAAATGCCACCGCCATTGATATCAGTTGTATTCCCTGCGATAACACCACCTGTTATAGTCCCGACAGTCCCTTCATTCAGGAAGACTCCGCCGCCAGTGGTGATGCCAGTATTTCCAGCGATATAGCCGCCAGCCATACTGAACGTGCCACCAGCTAAATAGACTCCGCCGCCCCTGTTTACGCCGGACTTAACACCGGAACCCAAGATGGCACCTCCGGTCATGTTGACAACATTGGCAGAGTTAGCCAAAGAACTGACAGCGTGATTTCCATTGGTGTTTTCAAGTACGCCGCCTGCAAGGTTGAATGTGCCACCCTTCAGATAGACAATACAATCCACTCCACTGCCAATAAAAGCGCCAGCGTCTGTGAAATTCACTTCATACCCAGTCTCTTCAACAGAGTTACCGGACTTCTCAGTTGCGCTATAGGTCAGGCAACGGGCGGAGTATTCTGTATCGGTGGAAGCAGACGTAGGTATCTGCGTAATCTTCCCTACACTGTCGGAGAGCGTAAAAATAGCATCAGTTGAAACTTTAACGCCTTCGAAGTGACTGGAACTCGTCAGGGTGTGGCCCATCAGATCCAACTCAATATTTCGACCAGAATCCACACTCATGGTATGGTTCCAAGGGATCAAGATGTCCTTATACAGCGCCACTTTGCCACTGCTCTCGGTAGCCAGGTTCCACATGTCAGCAAAGGAACCATATTCTATTGTCTCGCCATTTTGGCTGATATATTTTGCCTCATAGTCGTCGGGAACCGGAGGTGTGGGAGGAGCAAGGGGGTCATCAATAAGCCCCAGTTCAATCTTCCAGCACAAAATACGGCGGCACTTTTCTTCAACCTCGCTCAAAGAGAGAGAGCCATTTTTCACCGCAGCCAATACTACGGGGATATCACTATCCGGAGTAGCGGTCATTGCCATGTCAGCACCAGCCTGTAAAGCTCTCAGACTGGCCTGACCAGCACCTGTAAAGTTGGTGATAGCCCCCATAGCTAAGTCGTCTGTCATTGCCACTCCGTCAAATTCCAGCTCATTGCGAAGGAGATTGTATATTGCGGGGGAGAGGGAAGCGGGATTTTCAGTATCCAGACAGTTGATAGTATTGTGTGTAACCATCACGCTCTGGCCTCCGGCGGCCATACCAGCATAAAAGGGCAGAAGATCGTTATGATCAAATTCATCTCTCGACAGATTGTTTATGGCAAATCCATTATGAGTGTTGCTGGAAGTACCACCATAGCCTGGAAAGTGCTTTATGGTGGTGCCAATGCCGGTGTCGTTATAGGCGTTAATCAGCGTTTCGACATACTGGGCATTCTCCAGGCCGTTGCCGCCCCAGGTGCGGGCGTAGATGTAGCCGGAGGGCTCGGCTACGTCGGCCACGGGAGCATGGTTGACGTTGAGCCCGAGATCTTTCAAAAATGCTGCTTTGTCTTTTGAATCAGACACCACGGCAGAAAGTCCACCGGCCGCTTTCAGCTCCTGTGGGCTCCGGAACTTCTCATGCCCATATTGACTCTTATCGCTGATACGCACCACCTTTCCGCCCTCTTCGTCCACAGTGAACAGGAGCGGGATGTTACTGGCCGCCTGGGTATCAGCAATCTTCTGCCGTACGTTTGCAGGCGTACTGTTATTGAACATGGCGGCAAAGACCAGATATCCGCCTGGATGGTATTTATCGATGAGAGATTGGGCCTGAGCAACCGTGCCAGAACCATCGCCAGGATAGTGCAGAAGGAACAATTGTCCAACTTTCTCTTCTATTGTCATGCTTTCCATGATGTGGTTTGCTTGGCTGACTGTATTGGAATCCCACCCATTAGATCCCTTGTAAATTGTAATAAACTCAGCACCCTCGGTGGTCTCAGGGTAGTAAGTACAGCCATAGTCAATTGGGCAGCTATAAGTTCCGGTGGCAGCTAGTTCTCCATCTTCCTCTGTCACGTCAACCACCAACTTCCAAATACGCTCATCATATTTGTAGTTGGGATCATTATTGACTGCGGAAGACTCCAAGATTGTAAATTTATAGGAACCTGGAGCTGTAAAGCCAATCTCATTAAAAGTATTGGAGCCAGTTCCATCAATGTACATACCAGTGCCAAGGAAATTTTCTTCATCGCCTGCGAATGAAACATTACCCTTGCTTTCTGGCATAATGACGGCGTTTTCATCGCCTTCTATAAGCTGAAGCATAAAGTACACTCTTGGTGATTCTGATGTCGCAACCATGGTATTCCTTACAACAGGTGTAAATCCAATAGAATTGATCATGGGGATGGCTTCAAGCATCTTCCTGCATTTCCAAATCTCCTGGTAGCATGTAGATGTATGTTCATGCTCGATAAACCCACATATATATACAGGGGCTTCAATGGGCACGTGACCATCCTCAGATATAGTCAATTCCTCGTCTGGTTCTACAGAGCGACCCAGTTCTGCATTGCTGTCCCCATTGATGAGAGTATCCTGACCTTTATCTTCCCCGGTTTCACATACGTCAAAGAAATCGCCGTCATCATCTTGGTCCATCTCACCAGAGGCTCCAGTGACTGCATCGCTATCAGCGGCAATTTTATCTTCTGCATTATCCCCATCTACAGAAGATCCTTCGGACAATTCATCAGAATCAGCTGGATCTTTCTCCGTTTTAGTCTCATCCTGTTTCCCTTCTTGCTCCTCACCTTGTTCCACTTTTTGAGACTCGTCAGTTCCAACAGGGTCCTTTTGTTGAGTACCGTCCGAAGGAAGGATTACATTTTCCTCCTCACCCTGGTTGGGATTCCCCGGGTTTTCCTCGTCCGGCCTGCTTTCAACGCAGGATTCACTATGGATGTGCTCTTGGATATCGCAGGTAAGAATCCTTGCGGCGAGCTGACACTCACACCCTTCGTTGCCATGAATGTGGATTTCTCCTTCCTCAAGTCCGCAGCCCAATTCACCGCTATTCGTGTAGCAGCCCAAGGTATGATTGTGGTCAGGGGTCTCGTTATTACAATCAATCCAGTACTCCTCATAGCAGGCAAATGTGTGGACATGCGGCTCCAGTTCGTTTACATCCCGGGCTTTACTGACTGGTATGGCTGGGCCAAGTAGACCGAGCAGCATTACAACAGCCAGGAATCCAGATGTAATTCGATTAGCCTTCTGTCTCACGGGTTTAATGTCCTCCTTCTACTTATTTGGCCTGCCCGTCATCTTGTATAGATATTGGGCTTGGCTTGCCGCCACAAATGCAAATGATTTGTTGCGGCATACTTTTATGCTATGCGGATTCAAAGAATTGTATTGGCCTAATGAAGATTTGGGATATATATCCTGGTACAGTAGACTCCTACCTTTTGGGTTGATACAGAGAAAATGTGGGCGAGAAAAGTTTGAGGGCTCCATGTCCTATGTTTTCTGAGCCATCACAACGATCAATGGTATCTGGACAGCCACTTCAAGGTCAGATGAGCATGAGGAGGGGCTGCAAATTTCGAGAAAACTGAACATTGAGGGGGCTGCTATGCCGACTTTTGTATGGATACAGGGCGGATGGCAGCCTGATTTTTTTAATCGCCAATAGGATGGATGACCTTTGCATAAGACAGCCTTGGTTTCCAAAGCACAACAAAAAGCGGAGAAATCCATCCGTAATTTTATTCAGGAGGAGGATTAACTGCATTAAATATGCGGTTAAAGAAAACTATGAAAAAAAACAAGATTGCGAGCATTATGCTCACAGGTATCCTGGCCGCTGCTATGGTTGTGCCAACCTTTGCAGCCAACATCACGATTAGTGGTACGGGTGCCGAGTTCCAGGCGTACCGGCTGCTGGATTTGACCACCAGCTTCAAAACCGACCACGATGCAAGCCACGCCGGCGAGCACACCGGTGACTGCTATAACTACTCCTATACTGTTCCTACGAAGTACGAAGCGGCCCTGAAGGCCGTCACCGGAAAGGGGACAGAGGCGGAAGTCATCGACTACCTCGAGAATATGACCTCTGATCAGACCCGTGCATTTGCCAATGCGGTGTATGCGCAGGTCAAAACCCTCGGTGCTGACGAAACGACCACCGGTAAAACCATTTCTGGTGCTGAACAGGGCTACTACCTGATTGTGGAGAGCCAGAAGGGTGCTGACCCAGACACCGTGTCCCTGGTTATGTTGGACACCGCCGGCCAGGACAACATCACAGTGGCTACCAAGGAGGGCGTGCCCACCTTGGAAAAGAAGATCGTTGAGAATGGCAAGGATGTGGATGCGGCCGACTACGCTGTTGGCGACACGGTGTCCTTCAGGCTGACGGGCACCATGCCGGATAACATCGATGGCTATGCCAAGTACAAGTACATCATACACGACTCCCTGAGCAAGGGCCTGGAGTTTAAGGCGGATTCTGTGGTTGTGACTATTGATGAGTCGACTATCGACAAGGCCAACTATCAGGTGAAGACTGAGGGCTTGCATGAAGGCTGCTCTTTCGAGGTTATTTTCGATGACCTCAAGGCCTGCGGCCAGAACATTGCCAAAGATACCAAGGTCATCGTTACCTACGACACAGAGCTCACTGCCGCTGCCGATATCGGCAACCCTGGCAACCCCAACACTGCTCATCTGGAGTTCTCCAGCGACCCCAACGCCGGCGGCGAGAGAGAGACCGCCAAGACTCCTGAAGATAAGGTCGCGGCCTTCACCTTTGAGGTGATTGTCGATAAGACCGACAAGGGGGGCGAGCCCCTGGCTGGTGCCAACTTCAAGCTCATGATTGAGAAAGACGGCAAATTCGTTGACTACAAATCCAACGAGATGACAGAGGGCCAGACAAAGTTCACCTTCACAGGCCTGGACTCCGGTAAGTACAAGCTGGTTGAGACCAAGGTCCCTGCTGGCTATAACAAGGCTGATGATGTGGAGTTTGAGATTGTCTCTACCATGGACGGCGATGATGAGGAATCCGCTGAGCCCAGTCTGACCAATCTGGAAGTCAAGGACATGGACGGGAACGTAATTTCCGGTGAAGGAAAGACCTTTATCGTAAACGTGAGCGAAGGCTCTGCCTCCACCACTGTGGTCAACACCACCGGTATTCGTCTACCCTCCACTGGTGGTATGGGCACCTACGTTATCTATGGCGGCGGCGCTGCCCTGGTAGCTGGCGGCATTGCCCTGGCTGTCATCAAGAAAAAGAAAGACTCCGACGCTGAGGCCTAAGTCGGCCTACTACAAAGGGGCAGGTGTGTTTAGCGATGCGCCTGTCCTATTTTCAAGAAAGGGTTGAAGATCCTTGAAAAAATCAAGAGAACTGAAGGCTGGGCTGTTCAATCTTTTAGTTGTAATTGCCGTCCTGACAGGAATCGGGCTTCTGCTTTACCCCACCGTCTCCAACTGGCTGAATGAGAAGAATGCATCTAAAGCCATTGCGGACTATTCGCAAGCGGTGGAGGCACTGGATACGGTGGATATTCAAAAGATGCTGGAAGAGGCCAGGGCCTATAATCAGAGCCTGGTTGGAAACACCAGCCGGTTTGAGCCTACAGAGGAAGATTCCGCAAGGTATCATTCCGTTCTGGACGTGTCTGGGACAGGAATTATGGGTTACGTCGAGATTCCATCCATTGGCGTTAAGCTGCCTATCTACCACGGCACTGAGGATTCTGTCCTGCAGGTGGCTGCCGGTCATATTGAGGGCTCATCCCTTCCGGTAGGCGGCGAAAACACCCATGTAGCCATTTCTGGTCATTGCGGGCTCCCATCCGCAAAGCTATTCACGAAGTTGGACACTTTGAAGGTTGGGGACGAATTCAACCTCTCTGTGTTGGGAGAAACCCTGAACTACAAAGTCGATGACATCGTAATCGTCCTGCCAGATGATTTTTCTCCTCTAAGTATTGAGGGTGGAGAGGATCAGGTGACACTGATTACCTGCACACCCTACGGGGTGAACAGCCACCGACTTATGGTCCGTGGCACCCGAATCTAGTGACTCAAATTAAAAAGAAAGGAGGGGCCACTGTGAGGAATAGCCTCAAAAAAAATATATCAATCCCACTTCTCATCTGCATGATTGTTGGGATGGTCACCTCGGCCAGCGCCTTCAGCGTGAAAGGAGAGAGGGCTTCAATAACTGCCTTGTACCTGATTGACGAAAAGCCCGTTCAAGATGTCTCGATCTCTGCCCATCGGGTTTCTTCTGTGGATGATGACTTGAGCTATACCTGGCTTGACGCATATTCAAAGTACAAGCTGACGGTTGATTTCAACAATGATGACAAGATGGCGGAGGTTGCCCAGACTCTGGCCTCTTATGTGTCCAGGGATTCTGTTGAGGCCACAGCTCAGGCAAAGACAAACGAGGATGGGTATGCCTCATTTGACAACCTGACTCCTGGTATGTATCTGGTCACCGGAGAAATCTACCGGGCTGGCCGCTACACATACCGCATTGTCCCTACCCTGATCCCGCTCCCAAACACGGCTAAGGACGGCACGTTGACCTTTGACGCCAATGTGGAGCTGAAGCATGAATCCACCTACCACCCGCCCGAGGAACCAAACGATGACACAACTATCCGGCGAGCCCTAAAGGTATGGGATATGGGGGAGGGGAGAGCTAATATCCCCGAATCTATCAAGGTTGACCTGCTGCGGGATGGGCGTTTGTATGATACACAGCGGCTCAATAACCAGAATAACTGGACATACACTTGGCGAAATTTGGATGATAGCTACTCCTGGACCGTAGTGGAACAATCTGTCCCTGATGGATTTACCACATCTGTATCCAAGAACGGCATTACCTATGTCATTACCAATACAGAGTCTCCTGCAACACCTCCGCCTGACAATCCGCCAATTGATTCTGGTGAACCAAACGAGCCAACTGACCCAGATAATCCAGTTGTCCCAGAAGAGCCTAATCAGCCTGTAACACCAAATCAACCAGAGAAACTGCCTCAGACAGGCATGCTATGGCGGCCTGTATTGGTTTTGGCCACCTTTGGGATTGGTTTGATTATAGGAGCGGCAGTATGCAGCCGCAGCAGTGACAAAAAAATCAAGGTAAAATACATCCTTCTGGCAGCTGGCATGATTCTGATAGTGTGGGCTGCTTACCTAACTGGTCAAAACATTGGCGAGGACCACACAGCAGGCGAAAGCTCTGGTATTACGGTGCGGCGCCTGGTAGAGAGGATCCCTGATGTGGAGGCCGATGCGAAGGCTGCTGGAGAGGATATCATCCCCAACTATATCCTGAATCCTGGTATGGAGATGCCGGAGATTGAGGTCGATGGCCGCCAGTATATTGGCGTGCTTGATATCCCCGTTCTGGATCTGAACCTTCCTATCCTGGCTGAATGGAGCAAACAGGGGGCGGTAATTGCCCCATGCCGTTATGAAGGCTCAATTTACGACAACAACTGCATCATTGCTGGGCATAACTATAAGTCCCACTTTGCCAAGCTCAATGCATTGGAGGTGGGAGACCGTGTAATCTTCATGGATGTGGAGGGCAATGAGTTCCAATATACTGTGGCAGAGACAGAGGTTATTGATGGTACAGACATTGAGGGCATGAAGTCTGGTGATTGGGACCTGACGCTGTTCACCTGTACGATTGGTGGACGACAGAGAGTTACCATTCGGTGTCAGGAAGCGAATTTCTGACACAAAAACTACTCGGTGCAAAAAAATAGACCAGCAGGGGAATCAACCCTTGCTGGTCTTGTTGTTTTTTAGGAAGTGGTAGTTGGTGGTCATCTGACAGAGCCGTTCCCAGAGAATGTAGAGAGGTGGCTCTTGAGCGTTGTTCACCGATGATATTTGACAAGGGCCCTGGGAAGGGATAGTCTGTGCAATATTGCGTCACTGTGTCGCCAAGTAGGCTCGTGTTGAAAACAACAATCATTATAGCGGTCCAAATACCATCGATCGGGGTAGCAGTTCAAGGTACGTAGACCAGCACCCCAAGAAAGACCATCCCGATCATATTTCTCTGTATTCACCAAAAGCACTACATACAAAATACATACTACCAATTTTGCATATAATAGGGTATATTCCAATAGAAGGAGAGAACAAGACCATGTTAAGAATAAAAATCGAAGATTGGTACGATATCCACAACGGATACACTCTGTCCTTACAGCCCGGCGTGACCGCCCTGGTTGGTCCCAATGGTGCTGGAAAGACAACTCTGTTAACACAACTTCGAGACTATGCGGCAGACACTGCTCGGAGAAATCGTTTCAAGGTGCTGAACTACAGCAACATGACCGATGGAGGAGACGTCGCAATGCAGAGTTATCTCAGCTGCGGAGATATGACGCAACTGGCCACCGCAATGGTCTCCTCTGAGGGAGAGCGTATCATTGTAAACCTTAGCCGCTTTATCCCAAAAATCAGGCCAGCTATCGAGGTGGCAGAGCAGGAAGGGAAGATCCTTATCATCCTGATTGATGCCATTGATTCCGGGATGTCTATCGACAAACTCCGTGATGTTGCTGAGCTGCTGGACATGATTGCAAAGGATATCGAGGGAAAGAATATCTACCTGGTCATCTCCACCAATAACTATGAGCTGGCTAAGGGGCGCTGTCTGAATCCCCGCACTGGCAAGTATGTATCGTTTGGCAGCTATGAGGAGTACGCTAATTTTATCTGCGGCTTCAAGAAGATGTTTGCGAAGGGAGATGAAAAAGAATGATTTGGGATGAATTGACCCGGAAAGCATTCGAGATTGCCTGCAAGGCCCACGCCGGTCAAGTGGATAGGGGAGGAGTACCTTACATCTTCCACCCGCTCCATGTGGCGGATCAGATGCCAAACTCAACATTGGGTGCTGTGGGCTTGCTCCACGATGTGGTTGAGGATACCCCAGTAGCTTTTGAGGACCTCCTCGCCGCCGGTATTCCTGAAAATGTGGTGGAAGCTGTCAAGCTGCTGACACACACTCCGGACGACGGCCTATCCTATCTGGAGTATGTTGCACGCCTGAAAGACGACGAGCTGGCTGCCCCGGTCAAAAAAGCCGATCTGCGCCACAACAGCAGTTTGTCTCGCTTGCCGCATGAGCCGACAGAGCAGGATTTCAGCCGCCAAAAGCGGTACCGCAAGGCTTTGGAAATCCTGAAGGATGTACCGGATTATACCCAGCTGGACGGCTCAAATCGGATGCTGACCCTGAATGAGCTGCGTACCATTGACCGCCCAGTATGGGTCACGTGCAGACTATGTTTGAAGGGTGGCGCTGGATGGTGCATCGTTCACGAGATCCTTCCTAATGTGGCCATCCTCTTGTCTAAGGAAGAACCGATGTATGGGAAGTTTGCTGCTAATCTTGCCGACTATGGGAAAATGTGGGGGGCATATCTCTATCCGCCCACCGAATCGGCAGACCCGCTCAGTTACACTTCCGATGGACGACCGCAGGAGGTAAAGCTGTAATGACAAAACAAGAGTTGTTGGCCATGAGTTTGGAGTCCGAGGAAAAGGGGTTTGCGAACATTCGGTCTCTTCAAGCAAGTTGGAACCAGTATGGCGTGGTTCTGCCGGTTCTGGAACAGGCCATTCAAGACAAGGACCTTGAGAGAATTCGTGTGGCTGTTGAAGCTTGCATCCAGCAGAGACCGGAGGGCGACCTGAAAATGGTGCCTTCTGGAAGCGATATCAGCAGAAAACTGATGGACGTTCTTCGCAATCTGAAGATCATCTACAACATCAGGGCGCTAAAAGGGAAGGTTTTGGAGCTCGCCGATAAGGGGGTACTCCAATGACAAGGGCAGAGGGTTTGACGCTGTAAAAATAGCCGCAGGAAAGCCCACTCCGTAAGGGGTGGAAGGGGTCAGTCAATTATACCTTTCCGGTTCTATGAGCATGTGTTCCGGGATGCAGCCCTCCAGCTCCTGAAGAAGGAGTAGCCTGACCACGTTCTGTACTAGATCAAAGACTTCGATCCTGATAGAACGCTGACCAAAGTACTGTTCTTCTGCCAGGGGATGTCTGACGAGGATCTGAATAAGCTGCCCATGGTTCCTCGTCGTCATGTGGCTACTCGTCATCGGGGCACAGTATACATCTGATACACAACTATACCAGCCAGCAAAAGACCCGTCCGGCTTACGCCGGGCGGGTTTTCAGTTTTCCAGGAAGTCGGTGTAAGCCTTCTTCCGATATGGGGTACTCATTTTGCGGAGGGCGCTCAGGATTAGCTGGCGGACCCGCTCCCGGGTAAGACCATAATACTGACCAATTTCCTCAAGGGTCTGGGGTGGTCCGTTAAATCCAAATCGGCGGATAAGAATATCCTCCTCACGGGGATTCAGGGCAACGGCCATTGTGTTCAGAAGGGTTTCTCTAAGCGCCTTGTTCTCAGCAACTTCAGCAGGGTTGAGCGCTTCTTCGTCCTCGATCATATCACCAAAGGTGGTATTGGCATCGTCCCCTACATAGGTATCCAGAGAGGGACTGTCTGCAGCGACCTTCCGGCACTCACGTATCTTCTCTACGGTCATACCAACTTCAGCTGCAATCATCTCATCGGTTGGCTCAAATCCAAACTCCTGGAGCAAACGGGCGTATACTGAGTTGATTTTCTGGACTCTCTCTACGACATGAACGGGTATCCGAATAGTACGGCCATAGTTGGCAATATCGCGGACAATCGCCTGCTTAATCCACCAGCCGGTGTAGGTTGTCAGCCGGAAGCCCTTATCCGGATCAAACTCATCGATTCCTCTCATAAGTCCCATGTTCCCGCTCTGGATAAGGTCCAGAAGGGGCAGGCCGTTATTCTGATATCGGCGGGCAATGGAGACAACAAATCTCAGGTTGGCCTCAACCAGCTTATTCTTAGCCCGACCACCGGCGGAAACCATTTTCTTCAGCTCTTCCTGCTCAAATTCAGACAGGGTATTGCCGCCTTCATCCAAAGCCTGCTGGGCCAGCTGTCCGTCACGGACCTCCAGAGCGAGCCGGTGCTCCTCTTCCTTGGTAAGGATATCATACTGACCAATCTCATGCAGGTAGATGGAGACGGAATCCATAGAGCCACCGCCCCAATCGGTAGCGGGATCAACAGACTCAGAACCCGCATCAGAGATGAGGGCATTGTCATCGGAAATTATTTTAATATGAGCCGCTTTAATAGCTTCATAGACGACATTGAAATCCACATCCTCCAGACCGTCAAGCATCTCAACGACCTGGGTGTCATAAAGCTGCCCCTGCTTTGTGCCGAGGGCAATTAGCTCATCGATTTTTGTGTTAGTAGCCAGCATATACAAAACCTCCTTTGTTGGGGCTATTCTCAATTCACCTTTACACCCATATAATATGCGGTTTGTTGGAAATGTATTTCAGAGAATTGATTAGAGCTGTTTTGCATATGATGTTCACATACCCAATTTGGCAAAACTATACATAATTCAGGAGGAATACAATCATGAAACCGCAAAAGGAAGATTCTCGCATTGCTCAGATAAAATGTCTGCTCGACGCCATAGAATGTCTCGGCTATCCCAGCGACATCATGAAGGCTGTGGCGGTCGTCTTGACCCTGAGGGGGGAAAGCATCCCTGAGAACAAGGGGATGGCTATTGCCGTTCGCGTTTTGGACGTACAAAAACTTTGCCGAGCCTTCATGACCTATGAGGAGCGTGTCCTGGCTGTACTGCGTCTGGCGGAAATCAATGGAAAAGTTAATGCCACCGCCGGTAGCAATATCTGTGATGGCGTGGCTGAAGTTCTGGCATGGGATGACGACACCCTGGCTCACGAGATCGATGAGACTGGGGCAGAAAGCCTGAGTCAGATTGCCGAAGACTACTGGGAGGTGTGATATGTGAAAGAATTATCTGTCATCTCCACCAAGCGTGTTGAGGACCGGGAGAATGGGTACGTACTAGGGGCTCGCTGCTTTTTTAAGCTTATGGGGCTTGTCCCTGGGCATCGGTGGTCTACGCTGGATTATATGGCCTGGCTGACAGACCGACAAAAGGAGTTCCGAGCCGAACTGCGCAAAACGGGTGAGCATCCGGAGGATTTCTGGGAAGCATTCAATTTCTGGCTGGAGAATCAGGTGGATGGCGATACCTACGTCGTCTACCAGCCAGTCAATCATGAGTTCAATGCGCCACTAGCCGGCCTTAAGAAATGGGGCTTGACGGCAATGGACGCCCGGTATGAAATCATGTGGTCCGGGAAGCTGGAACCTGAGATGACTGCCCAATCTATTGCGGATAACATCAACGATAACCGGCCTGTGGGGTATCGCGGGCGAACCGTTGCTATTGGGGATGTAATTGTCCTTAGCCGTGGTGGAAAGCGAATGTCATGGTTCTTTGACAACACTGGATTCGTGGAAATTCAGAACTTTGAGCGGCAGAAATGGCCGGAATTCAAGTTGGATAAGGAAAGAAAATAATTTGAGGGGGAAATATTATGAAGTATGTTATTTTTTGTTCGTGGTGATCCTTGCCGTAGTCCGTTTCAGCGTTAAGTTCGAAAACGGGATATACAAGCTGAAAGTGACCATTTTCTCTGTGGTCCCCGACCGGCGGGCCTATATTGGGTGGATTGTCATTCTGGGGGTTTGCCTCTTTGATCTGGTCAGTGGAGCAAGGCCTCAGACTCAGATGGAGCAAATCGCAAAAAATGTGGCTTCTGTTCTCATCGTTTTTCAATCGCTTGTCAATATCTTTACAAGATACGGAAAAAAGTCTTAGAAACGGGAAGAATTATTACATCCCGTTCACAGCCGCAACCCAAAGTGGGATGGATTGCCTCTAGCCTGATGGCTGGTATTGGAACCCTTCGGTTGATTTGCAGCGCTCATGGCAGATGTAAGGCTATCAAAGGAGCCGCTTCAGCTGAGTGAGGTTCTGCCGATCATACAATAATCGTCACAAAACCTGGTCTGTCCCTTTATGGGGGTGGCCCAGGTTTCTTTTGCCCCAAAATAAGAATTCAACTGGCCGCATAATATATACATGAAAGCTTAAAAGTTCGAAATCAATTTAAAGGAGGAAAACAAATAATGGTGTACTATATCGTCGCAATTCTCATCATCATCGGGCATTTTTTAAAGCGCGTAGCCTACGCAGCAGACTTTCAAGGGAAGATCGGCACTCTGGCCTACAACATTTCCACGGGAACCTTCGCGGTAGCTGCCGTCATCGCCATCTGGAATATGGTCAATAACTACCTTCTGCCTGGCACGGGGACGGCCCCTGAAATTAATCGGCTCCTTCCCATCTCCATCATTGCATTTGTCATCTACGATCAGGTCTACTCGTTGAGGGCACAAAAGAAACTCAAGGCCCGCAAGGATGCAGCCGTGTTTGAAGAGGAGAACTGACAACAAAAAAGCCAGGTTATCCGAGGCTTGATGGCCCAGAATAGTACATTCCACTTTGGTGGATACAGAGAAATGTGGCGGGAAGGTTATTTCTGGAGTGCAGGCTCATGTGTTTCGAATTGTTACACCGATCGATGGTCTTTGGGCAGCCACTCTAGGGTAAAATATACTTGCAAAACCAACACAGATGGTGCAAAATGGAATAGAACGAATTTGCGTATCATATTGGTACGTCAAGAAAGGAGGGCTTTACCCTATGCTTCATCTAATTGGGTCACTCATCACCGGATCCATCATCGGCTGGATTGCCAGCAAAATCATGGATACCGATAGCAGCCTGCTCCGCAATATCATCGTTGGCATCATCGGTTCCTTTATCGGCAGTTTTCTGGCTGGTATTCTGGGCTTCTATGCTTTTGGCTGGTTTGCAAACCTCATCGTCTCTGTTGTTGGAGCCTGCATCTTCATCTGGTTGGGCCGGCGGCTTTTCCAGTAGCCAACCAGCTCCTGGATGAATACAACGGAGAATCTGTGGCAAACTACCTGATGGACGTGGAACATCCACTTCCTGGGAAGTCCACAAAGAGAAAAATCCCATGGCCCAGCTTTTGGACCATGGGACTTCTTTTTTCAAATCATCGGCTATCCTCAAATGATACAATAGGGAATGCCACCCTTTTCAGGGTGGCATTTTGTGTTCCTACTTATCGGCCGAAAGGAGATTGGCTCCTGCTGCCGGTATATTCTTGGCCCGATACCGGGCAACCTTCTGAATGTTTGTTGCTGATAACAGAGATGCTCCAGCTACTAGCTTCTTGGGTTTCAAATTGGCCACAGCTACTCCCTGTGCTGTCCTCGACCCTTTAACGGTCAACAGAGAAGAATCAAACACAAGGCATCGGCCGTCGGTGGTTGTAACAGCGACATCTTGGTCCTCACGCAGCAGGAGTACCGCAACGAGAGGGGAGCGATCTGAATAGGCTCCAGTCAGTTTCTTACGCCTGGCTTGTGTTTGATACCCAGCCAGGCCAACACGGGTTGCCTTGCCATTCTCGAAGAAGAAGATGAGGGTTCCAGAGTAGTCCCCAGGGAGACAGGCCCACACGACCTTTTCGCCGGGGCCCATACCCAACTTGGTGGGCAAGTAATCGCCCAGTGCGCTGGCTTTTGTATCATCAAACTCACTCAGGCGGGTCTTATAACACTGCTGCTGGTCGGTAAATATCATCAGCTCATCACGGTTGCTAGCCTCCCACTGCTGAGCCAACGAATCCCCATCTTTGAATTTCTGGTCACTGGCCATCCTCAGAGACTGGGGTGTGATCTTCTTCAGATAGCCCTCTTGAGACAGGAACAGATTAACGGGATAGTCCGGGGTATCATCTTCTGATGTGGTATCAGCATTGATCTGATAGTCATAGATGATAGATGTACGCCGGGGTGCCCCATATTTCTTCTTGACATCCTCCAACTCCTTGGAGATGGCAGTCTTGATCCGCCTGGGAGATTTCAGGGTCGTTTCCAGGCTCTTGATTTCTTTCTCCAAGGTCTCAATCTCCTTGGTGCGCTTGAGGATGTATTCCTTATTGATGTTCCTAAGCCGAATGTCGGCCACATACTCCGCTTGAATCTGGTCGATTTTGAATCCCTTCATCAGATTGGGCACAACATCGTCATCCCGTTCCGTATCCCGGATAATCTTAATTGCTTTGTTGATATTGAGCAGGATTTTCTCTAGGCCCTGGAGCAGGTGCAGCTTATCGGACTTTTTGTTGATAGACCACCGCAACCGCCGTCGAACACACTCCATCCGCCAATCGATCCACTCGTTCAGGATTTCTTGGACACCCATCACCTTGGGCATCCCATGAATGAGGATGTTGAAATTGCAGGACTGACTATCCATCAGAGGGGTCAGTCTGAATAGCCTAGCCATCAGCTTATCCGGATCAGCGCCACGCTTCAGGTCGATGGTCAGTTTTAGACCGGACAAATCCGTCTCATCGCGTATATCGGCAATCTCTTTGACTTTTCCCAGCTTGACCAATTCCACGACCTTATCCACAATGGCCTCGCTGGTAGTGGAGTAGGGGATCTCATAGATTTCGATCAGATTCTGGGCCTTGACATACCTCCATTTGGCCCGGACTTTAAAGGAACCGCGGCCGGTGCTGTAGATGTCCGCAATGGCTTTGGCATCATACAGGAGCTCGCCGCCAGTGGGCAGATCAGGTGCCAGCAGGGTGGAGGCGATGTTATGCTTGGAATCGTTCATCAAGGCGATCGTAGTGTCGCATACTTCGCCCAAATTGAACCCACACAGGTCGCTGGCCATACCAACAGCAATACCCTTATTAGCAGAGACCAAGATGTTAGGGAACGTAGTGGGAAGAAGGGTGGGCTCCTTCATCTTCCCGTCATAGTTATCTTGGAAGTCAACGGTATCCTGATCGATATCCCGGAACAGCTCCGCACAGACAGGGTCCAGGCGAGCCTCTGTGTACCGGCTGGCGGCCCAAGCCATGTCTCGGGAGAACACCTTACCGAAGTTGCCCTTGGAGTCTACAAAGGGGTGTAGGAGGGCTCCATAGCCCTTAGAGAGACGCACCATAGTGTCATAGATAGCGGCATCACCATGTGGATTCAGTTTCATGGTCTGACCAACAATGTTGGCGGACTTGGTGCGAGCCCCACCCAACAGCTTCATCTGGTACATAGTATAGAGCAGCTTCCGATGGGAGGGCTTGAATCCGTCGATTTCCGGGATGGCCCGAGAAATGATAACAGACATGGCATAGGGCATATAGTTTACCTTCAGTGTATCTGTGATAGGTTGCTCCAAGACATCGGAGCGCAGCCCCATAACATGCAGATCTGAGGCACTGGGCCGGTTCTTTTCAACCGGTTCTTTCTTTTTTCTGGGAGCCAAGGCAATCACTCCTTTCAGGAAATATCGGCCAACTCAAGGAACAGGTGGCCGTCGCTTGCGATGTAATCTTTGCGCCCAGACAAATCATCGCCAAGGAGCAAATCGAAGATTTGGGCGGTCTTATCTACATCCTCGGGCATCACCTTGATGAGCCGGCGGGTATCGGGGGACATAGTGGTCAGCCACATCATCTCTGGGTCGTTCTCACCCAGACCCTTAGACCGCTGAACGTCATACTTCTTACCCTGCAGCTTAGCAACAATGCTATCCTTCTCTGTGTTGGAGTAGGCAAACCAAGTCTTTTCCTTACAGGTTATCTCAAACAGGGGAGACTCGGCGATGTAGACGTAGCCTTCCTGGATGAGGGTGGGAGTCAGGCGATATAGCATGGTGAGGATAAGGGTCCGGATCTGGAACCCATCTACATCGGCGTCAGTACAGATAACGACTTTGTTCCAGCGCAGGTTTGCCAGGTCAAAGGCTGCCAGATCTTTGGCATGCTTATCTTTTACCTCAATGCCGCAGCCCAGGACACGGAGCAAGTCAGTAATGATCTCACTCTTGAAGATTTTTGCATAGTCAGCCTTGAGGCAGTTAAGGATTTTACCACGAACAGGCATGATGCCCTGAAACTCACCGTCCCGGCTCATTTTTACAGCCCCCATAGCAGAGTCGCCCTCCACGATATACAGTTCTCGTTTAGAGGGGTCCTTACTACGGCAATCCACAAACTTCTGAACGCGGTTTGCCAGGTCCATAGAGCCCGTCAGCTTCTTCTTGATGTTCAACCGGGTCCGCTCCGCATTTTCCCGGGACCGCTTGTTGATTAAGACCTGCTCTCCGATCTTCTGGGCATCCATTGGATTCTCGATGAAGTAGATCTCCATCTGGGAGCGCAGAAACTCCGTCATAGCCTCCTGAACAAACTTATTGTTGATAGCCTTCTTGGTCTGATTTTCGTAAGAGGTCTGGGTGGAGAAGTCGTTGCTGACAAGGACCAAAGCGTCCTGAACATCCTGGAATGTGATCTTGGATTCATTTTTGTTATACTTTCCCTGCTGCTTCAAGTAGGCGTCAATAGCGAAAACAAAGGCGGAGCGGATAGCCCGGTCAGGGGAGCCTCCATGCTCCAGCCAGGAGGAGTTGTGGTAATGTTCAATGAACTGCACCTTGTTGGAGAAGCAGAAGGCTACAGAGAGTTTGACCTTATAGTCTTCCATATCAGCCCGGTCCTTACCTTTCCTCTCGGTGGATTGCCAGAAGACAGGGATGGTGAGGGCATTATCTCCAACTACCTCGGAAACGTAGTCGATGATGCCATGCTCATAAAAGAACTCGGTTGTCTCAAATTTACCGGGTTCGGTCTCATTCATAAACTGGAAATCCAGACCAGCATTTACTACAGCCTGCCTCTTCATGGTGTCCAGGAAATAGTCAACGGGGATGTCGGTCTCCATGAATACCTCTAGGTCGGGTTTCCAACGGATGGAGGTCCCAGTCCGTTTCTCTTTGGTCTTCTCCTTTTTAAGTCCGCCCACATTCTCTCCCTTCTCAAAGTGGAGGGAATATTTGAAGCCATCACGCCATACGGTGACATCCATATACTCGCTGGCATACTGGGTAGCACAGGAACCCAGACCATTGAGACCAAGGGCATACTCATAGCTGCCCTCACGGTCATACTTGCCGCCGGCATACAGCTCGCAGAAGACAAGTTCCCAATTGAATCGCTGCTCTTTCTCATTCCAGTCTACAGGGCAGCCTCGGCCAAAGTCATCAACCTGGAGGGACCCATCAAGGTAGCGGGTAACCAGGATTTTAGAGCCATGGCCCGCCCGGGCTTCGTCAATGGAGTTGGACATGATCTCAAAGACTGCATGTTCGCAGCCCTCTAGTCCATCGGAGCCGAAAATCACGCTGGGGCGTTTGCGGACTCTGTCAGCGCCCTTAAGGGCGGTAATAGATTCATTTCCTTGGTCTTTCTTAGGCGGCATGTATAGTCAACTCCCATCTGATTGCCAGAATTATACACAAAAAAAGGAAGAAAAGCAAATCTTTCGTTTATATTATATGCGCTTCTTTAGTTTTCTATTTTGTGATGGATAGTGAAAATAGTAAATGGGCCTGCCTGAATGGCAAGCCCACATGTCAAGTTAGGAACAAAGGGAAAGACCTGTCTCACGAGGAGAACAGGTCTTTGGGGACCGTTAGGCGAGAGACTGGAGTAAATCCCACTCCGAGCTGGACAGAATAGTAGAGCTCATGGAAGAGGAGGTGTCGTCTACCATCAAGATCCTATCTTCCAACAGAGTCGGACCACCTACCTTGCGAAGAGAATTGGCGGCAGCGGCCGTAATGTGGCGGCAATCACAACTATCCTGCAAAAACTGCTCAAAAATATCCTTTTTTTTCATCTTAATTCCTCCAATTATGTATTTTGTTTTGTTCATGAGTCCTCTAACATCTGGATAGCCTGCAGCAAAGTTGTCGACCATTCAAATGTTCTACCCAAAGCTCTCATGTGGCAGGTATTAATCTTCCGAATTGATTGATGTCGTAGTTATATGCACATTTCAAAAAAGATATTCCAATGATGTGCTTCAATGAGATTCAGCAAGTGAAAAGGGTCTGACAGAGTGGCAAGCCATTTCGCTATTTTGTGCAGCTGAAATATGAGGTTTTGATTTTGTACTCGACGGACGCGGTTGGATGCTTTTATTGGTAGAGACAGAAAAATATGGCAGGGCAACTTCCCTGGACTTCAGGCCTATGTATTCTAAGCAGATACACTGATCGATGGCATTTGGATAACCCTCTTATATCCGTGTTTGAGGCAACAGAGTTTGCTGAAAGCACAAAAAGAGCCAGCCATAGTGGCTGGCCTTGAAATTTCAATCAGATATCATGACGAATCCCTCCCTTCAATTCCTGCGCTTCCTTAGCCAATTTTGCTCATTTTGGCGTCCTTCTCCAACGTCGTCGAGCAAAGACTGCTCCCGCATCTCTCAAAAAGGAGATGATGGTGATTGATAGCCCCAAGATAACAAAGGAAGACATCAGAATTCCACGCAACAGAGTGCCTACGAGTTGGTCGCTTGCAGGCAAGCCAAGAACCAAAGCAACAATTTCTTCTGGTTCGACAGTGGATCCAATGTGGACCGGGCGGCCCACAACAGCAGCAACATTCTCTGGTGAGATGATCGAATCTAAGGACTTGTCCAGAAAAGACAGGAGACGGTGAGCTTGTTGGTCAGCAACCATCGTTTCATAGGCGACCACAAATCGTTCTCCAACAGGGGGCAGGCAGGACAGACACAATGCCGTGGCAACGACTAGGATAGCTAATGCTATGACCAAACGGAAAATAATGGCTTTGAGACTTCTGTGGGGAATCAGATATCCATTTTGAACCCCTCCTGATAGACAATCTCTTTCATCTGTCCCACTGACGTCTTGCACAAAGGCGGCCCTTTTTGAGACAATCTAATAAGTGCTGCTCGCTCAATCGTTAAGGGGACAGTTCCTTCTATGATTTGAATGTTTAGGTCAGATAAATCAATATATGTACACTTGTTTTTTTGATTCAGATTTCTTCTGCAATGGGAGGTCCTCCTTTCTTTGAAATATTGTATGCAAATCTTCAGATTTCAATATTGAGACTTGAAAGAAAGCTGTCCAAATACCAACGATCGATGTGGCAGCTCAGAATTCGTGGGCATGCAGCTCAAAAATCTCTCCACCACCGCTCTCTGTATCCACCAGAAAAAGACAAAGCCCTTTGTATATTTCTGCCAAAAGAGCACGGCCAATCTTCAACAATAAAATTCAAAAAAGGCAGGCACTCCATAAGGATACCTGCCTGATGCATCAAACATAGAACCCCTTCATATCCTCCAGCCTCAAACACCCCAGCCTCTGTGAACTGACTCCACAGGCCAGCACGCGGTCGATGTCAATAAACCCCTTGCAGTGAGCAATGGAGACATGTTCGTCAGGCCCAGTTAGTCCCACAAGAAACCTTTCCTGATCCGGCTGCAGAAATGGGGTAGGGGTATGTCCAATGATGAAATATAAATTTTAAAATCCGCATAAGATAAAGCAAAACCAATTTTGGGATTTTTTTTGCAGGGAGGGATAAAATTTGCTTGATGGCAATATAAAACAAAAACGCTTTGGTAGCATGTATATTAATGGGTGGTTTGCAGCCCCTAATACACCCTATCCTTCTAACGATGGTCAAATCGCTTTTGAGGATACTGCAGCTGACCGTTCCATTCCATGGATATGGGTCAACGATACATGGATTGCTGGAGCTGTATATGCCCTAGGTGTAACATGGGTAGATCTCAACCGTATGGGTTACATTTTTGGGCGACCAGTTCGTATTGATGGGAAGCCTTACCTTTGCCGCAGCCTCAAAGTTGGCGAAGAAAGCGATGTGCCCAATGAGTGGGATGCGGCCCTTGATGCATCCTGTTCTGATGATGAATTATGGCGTTGGAATGGGAAATATTTTGTTGGTCAGGAACGTATGGGAGAAGGGAAAGAAGAGACATGTGTGATTCGAGGAATGATAAGTCCAAGAGATTCTAGTAGATACAGCGTTCGTGATACAAACATATACATTGGTTTCCGGCCTGTTTTAGAGGAGCTTCCAGCTGAACCAAAAATTTCTGATGAGCTGCGTGGTTCCGTACTTACAGTGTATGGGCAAGGTCAGGCGCTGGGAGGGATCTTGGTCGACTATACAGATTATGATCTGATTCTTGTATCTGGATTTGATATCGACTGTCCAGCTTTCAAGGGGTTAGCATACAAATGTAGCAAGGAAAAGATCGTAATAAATCGGGCAGCGATTACCTACCTAAGTACAACCGATGACCCACAACATCCACCTGCAACCCAAAATGCAGGAAAGAAAGTAAAGGAGAAATAATATGGCTGCGTCAAAAGAGGGGATTGCTCGTGCCCGGCAAATTCTTGAAAACGACAGAAGGGAGATCAATAAGGTGGAGGAGCATTACGCTGGCGGCGGTTGCAAAAACTGCCCTGCAAAAAAAATGTGCGGTGGCACCTATCGAGGTTCTGTCTGCTCGGCCATGCGGTACAAGCATGGGGTAGATTTTGATCCGCTTACCCACGCCGAACAGATCCGCAAGATGAATGACGCCCAGCTGGCTGACTTCATTCGCATGGTGTCGATTGGCGGCGAACCGTGGTGTGACCACCACTGCAAAATGAACGGCGATGGTAACTGCAACAACTGCCTAGACAAGTGGCTGGGCCGGTCTGTTGCTCAGCCAGAAGATGACGGAAAGAGAGGAGAAGGAAAAGATGCTGACAATCGAGAGAGCGATCCTGGCTCTGGAGCGCAAGACCACGATTCCTGGTGATGGCTTTGAGTATGAGGAGATCTGTGAGGCCATCGACATGGCGATTGATGTGCTGAAGGAGAAAATGACGGAAGAATAGGGGAGAGCCCCTACGTAAAGAGAGAGCAGACTGGGCATTCAAAGTTCAATCTGCTCTCTTTTCTATGGTTCGGAATTTTTGATTTTTGGGGCAGAAAGTGGGGCAAAACTTTTCATCTCAGGATGCAATCGGGGGATATGGCAACGTAGATATATCCCTCTTTTCGTGGATACAAGAAGAGGTGGTGCTTTTGGATTTTCTGGCATGCTGGTGTAATGGAGCTGAATGACACTACCGATCGATGGTATTTGAGACAACTCTCCTGCGTCACTGTGTCGCTAAAAACTTCTGTGTTGAAAATAACAAAGAAAGCCAGTCGGGAAGCGAATCCCGATTGGCTTTGTAAGCGTTAGTCGATCTTTTTCATCCAATTGACAGAAGACCGATCAATAATGATCTTGTCACCATCCCGTGCAGCCCTCCTCACTACCCACTTTAATTTCCATATGTATAACAACCTTCCTGATCGATTTATGCTTGGATGATATACAGAAAGGAGCAAAGCTATTCAAATAGGAGTGGTGCTATGATGACCGTTCCAAGTTGATAGCCGCTGCGAAAATAGTCGCCCTGTAAAACAGTGGAGAGGAGAAATGCTGTCCAAATACCATTGATCGGTGTGGTGACTCAAAATATATGGGCCAGCACCTCAAAAGTACAAACCCGCCACACACCTCTGTATCCACCAAAAGACGAATCGTGCCTATTTCAACAGTCCTTCAAATGCACCGAGGAAAGGGTTCCGACCTCAACCGTATCTCTAATATCATATTTCACAAAGCCCTCAGCCGGCTCTCCTTAAAATAAAGCCTTTCAATTTCGCATAATATAGAATATAATATTCAACGGAAAGAAGGAGAGCAGTAAATGCCAGAAGGTTACACGATTTGATGTTGACGACGTGGATGAAATCAGACACTGCTGCGAATGTGGAACTGAGTTTGAGGAAGAGGAGGACCCGCTGTGAATATATTGCATCCAGTTTCCTTTTCGGATTCCGATATTGCTACTCTCAAAAGACTGCTTGAAGAGAGCGAGGGAATCTCTGTTTCCTGCAATCAAGAAATAAGCGGGATCTGGCTAACAAGCGACACAAGAGAGACCGAGCTTCGTCTCTTGCTGTTAATGGGATTCAGGCTGACAGTTTCTCGGGTATGCTTTGTTCACCGCCGGCAGGGAACTATGACAAAGGTTCTTTCATTTCTGGAAGATTTTTGCCGGAGAGAAGGGGGTTCGGAAATCGTGGTCCAGTCGGTCGAAACTTCCGAGATGGCAAATTGGTGTCTCAAAAACGGATTTCAGCCTATTCCCAGTGCCACGATGGAGATAGACGGCTTTTTGGTAGGAGGCTACCGAAGAGAAGTTGTTGAATCGTAGATTTTATCTTGGTTTAAGGAATTTTTCAAGAAATATTGCGAAATATGTAGTACAATATACTCAAAAAAGATTGGAGTGAGTTTCATAGAAAAGAAATTGTATAAGACAGAGGCTCCCTACAAGATGTTGTGCGGTGTCTGCAGCGGCCTCGCTGAGTATTTCGACATTGATCCAACTATTGTCCGTGTCGCCTGGGTTATTGCGCTATTTGTGGGAAGTATGGGCTTCTGGGCCTATCTGATTTGCGCAATCATTATGCCCAAAAAGAGCGATGTCTACCCGAATTATTAAGCCGAACAAGAACAGAAGCCAGAGGGATTCCCCTCTGGCTCTTTTCACAGGCTTGTTCGCTGCATAATCCCCGTTACGGCATTCCTGGTTACGGCAACTCTGTTCTTGTCTACAATAGCTGCCCACTTTTCAGCGAAAAAGGAGTCCGTTCTCGAAAGAGGAGAAGGCTCTTTGGTATCAAGGACAAGGTCGTAGTCGGTAAAATCAATGAGTGTGCCAGAAACATCTCCACCACTTCCCACGACCATCAGTTCTTGGTCGATGGTGGTACTGTCAATCTTAGGAACAAGTGTCACAGGAATCAGAATAGGCAGAAATCCTGTTGAATGAAAAACAGCACCTTTCCTCAGAAACTTAACACGGTTAAACCCAGCTCCGCCAATAATCGCAGCTGTATCGCGACGATGCGGAAAGCGTCCCCAAAACTTCAGGTTATTCCACTGGGTGAGAAAATCCCACTCATTGAGTCCTGCAACGGCATCTGCAATATCATCCCATTCCGAACGGCCTACTCCATTTCCCACGTCTACAAGTCGGCATAGATATGTCCGGCCATCAACGCTGACAACGCGTCCGCCAATGTAGCCAAGGCGATTCAGCTCGTTCCAATTAATTTTGGTACAGACAAGATGATCTGTCAGCAGAAATCCGTCAAGCTGGAGCCAGGAAAGTTCAAATCCCGGTTGGGTGTTGCCGATCTTCATGTCCAAAGACTTTAAAAACGCACTGCCCGGCGGGAAGGGGCTATTCTCGAGATAGAGAGTCCCTAACTTGATTCGTTCCATGGCTCACCTCTCAGGCAATCTGAATATAGTTCACGGACTGCCGATCGACAATGATTTCCCCATCAGCCACTTGCTGGATCCATGCGCCGTACTTGGGAAAGTGGACACCTGCAATATTTGTGCGGAGAATCATGTCATACTCGGTATAATCCAACAGCGTTCCGACGACATGGCCGTTGGTACCATACACATTGATGGATGCTCCAATCAGATCATCAGAAATCTGGACACCGTCAGGGAGCTCCTCCAGGACAGGGCGGAATCCCAACCCGACAAATTTTTCGGGGGTGGTAACGCCCCAGAAGTCGTGGCCTAAAAATCCGCAGAACACCCTTTCACCAGGGTAGAGATCGGGCTCCTCCTGACCCCAGAAGTAATTTTTGCTCCAGTTCCATGTCTTGTCGTCTGTGTTAGTAGCTCGAAGGGCTTCTTTCCACTCACTGTCAGCGCCGTCAGTTTTCCCAAGTTTTAAAGAACGACAGAAGTAGTAGTGGCCGTCAATGTTGATGACCTTGCCCTTGATATACCCAACCTCATCGATTTGCTTATAGGAGATATCGACCAGAACGGGTTCCGCCGCAATAAGCAGCTTGTTGGCACGGTTCCAGGTGATGAGCTTCTGGGAATCACTGGCCCCAATAGAAAAGGGCATCGTATATTTGGAGCCTACAGGCAGGATAGTGTCCCCTTCATGAATACTTCCCAGTTTTACTTGTTTTATCTTTGCCATTATGTATTTCCTCCCTAATTGAGTGATGTCTGTATCGTATGCAATTTACAAGAGAACGATTTTGAGAGAATATGAGGGGGTGGGGGATACGAAGGGATGGAGCGTGAACCCGCCGGCACGCAGATGGGGGGGTAGTTGACTTCTTATAAAAATCCATAGCCCCATAGGCCCATCTCGAAATGGTACATCGTTTGCTGCAATCGGAGAAAAATGGTATAATGGCAGCAATAGAAGGGAGGAGTATCCATGGATACCAATCAAACTATTCCCACTGGCTTCAAATGTGGCACCGACCCTTTGTTCGTTGGCGACATCCTCTCTATCAGTTCCGGCTACGGCGGTTTTGCCCGCATTACTGAGATGGATGGCCACTTTTTCTTGGAGGAGCATAATGTTCATAGCCGACGGCCTTCTGGAAAGATTCTGGAGGCGTTAGCCCACGATATCGGTACCCCATATCGCAAGGTTGACAAAAACGACCCATTCCGGGAACCCCCATTTCCTATTCACTGTGATCAGTGTCTTGAAACCATCATTGGATATTTCGATGTGGAGGATGGCTCCATCACTTGGACGGACGATTGTGGGGAGCACTATGACTGTCAGACGAATTCCGAAATCGCCTTCAATGGTGAGGTTCTCCCTGACTACGAACGGCAGTGCGGCGGACGGTGCAAAGCCTGCGTTGCTGACCCGAAGAGGAAATCCAAAACGGTCGAGCTAATGGAGTATCTAGTGCAGAGAAGCGAAGCAGCCGGGGTAGACCTTCGCTCAACGTATCGCCCAATCCTTTCCTCAAAGGAAGATGTGGATCGATATATTGAAGAAATGTTGGAAATACAAAAGCTTATACGGCATCGAGTAGAAGATTGAGTGTCAGCGTTTTGCCAACAAAGAAGGCAGGCCGTAAGTTTCGGCCTGCCTAACATCATTCAAATTATACCTTACCGTTAGATAATGGAACGTCTGTTTATTTTACTTACCTGTAACAAAAACAGTTTTGGAGCGAGTATCGCGGTCGCTACTATCTTCCGCATAAATAGTGATAACCACCTTGTACTCAATTCCAGCGTCGCTATCACTATAAATCGTGTTTTTGTTGGAGTAGGCGTTGCTACGACTCATTCCAGAATCATCTTCATCCCAACTGTTGGTCAAAACCCAACGAGAACCAGACTTCTCATATACATAGATACTTTCGCAACCAATCTTATTCATCAAGCCGGTTCCGGAAACTGAAAAACTTATACTTAATGTATTTGTAACCGGGGTAACAGTCATATCATATTGATTGATTTGGCGACTGGCCATAGTTCCTGCAAATGTTGGGATAGCGAACAAAAACATAAATGCCACGGTCATAAGAATGGAAAGAAAGTGTTTTTTTTTCATAATAATTTACTCCTTGTATATGGATTGAATCAATTCCTCCATGTTGATAGAGGCCATATTTGTGGTAACGCTATACGTTATGCTGTCTACATTCCAGACTGCAACTGGATTAGTTATATTGTTGAAAATATAATGGGTAACTCCAGAGTATTGATATTTTTCAACGTCCGTGGCATCTTTTTCGTATATTGTAGTGGGATTAACTGATTGGACCAAATCAAAGCCAATATAATCTGCCCCCTGAACATATAAAATGGAAAATTCCACATTGTCAGTTGCGGGGTTAATATACAGCTGCGAATCTACAACCTCAAATCCTTCTGTCATTCTAGGAAAATATAGGGATAAATTACGCTCAGCTAATACATGCTGGAGTTCTTTGAATTCTTCCGGAATGTCCGAATCAATTTGCACGTTCCCGTTTTCGGTGTGTGTAGTACTAGAGGGGGTATTCGGCATATCGTCGTTTAGAAGAGGCCCGAAAGTAAATAAGCTTTCAGTCCAATGGGCAATTGCGCCAAACACATCTATCCCAGATGCCTGTGCAATAACGATACTTCCAAATAAGCAGGCCGCAATGAGAGCCGCGACCAAACCACCGCGAAGTGTATGTTGGATGCGTTTAGAAGGTTTGGCTCGCTGTTGCGGCTCTGCTATAGTGGTTAAGGATAGTACTCTATTTGCAAAATCAGTATGAGCTGTTTGCAAATTCAATTGTTCTGATATGGGAGACTTCCGGTCCAGCGCATCCAGATAAGCATCAATAACAGCAGGGTCGTATGTTTCCTCCGTCATGAAGTCTATGGCCTGTTCCATGGCGTCTACCAGCTCAGAAGGAGACATGGAATTTAGTTTCGCTGGGGATATATCAAAACATGCTGGCAGATCTGAAGAATTGCTAATATTAAAGTCCATGGTAGCCCCCTTTCTTGCCCCTCCATAAATAAATATGTTTTCAAGTAGTCATTTTGTTGCTAGGAATTTATTATTTGTGTCGATATATATTTGTAAGAGGTTGGCCCGCTTGTACGAACAATACATAATTTAACCATTAAAAATCATCTAAAAATTCTTTACAATGAGCGATTGCGCGGGAGACTCGACTTCGGCAGCCGGTCTCTGAAATTCCAAGCCGGTCTGAAATATCTTTATATTCCATTTGTTGCTCAAAACGCCAAATCAATATTTCCTGCTCCTCTTTAGATAGCTGTTTGGGCAACAGCAATTCTAATGAAATATTGTCCTGCTCTCCAGTAATACTGGCAATTGAATCTAATGGAACTGTCTCGTGGGCTGTAATCCGCCTTTGCTCATTCAGAGTCAGATTTCGTAATGTTTTCATTAACCACCCTTCCGGATTTGGATGACTGGCTAGCTTATCTTTATTAAATAAGGCTAGCAAGAAAGTTTCCTGTACCAAATCCTGGGCAGTTTCCGTGGTTCCAACCATACGATAAGAGAATTTCAACATTTTTTCATACTGATTTTTATATAGGTATGTAAGAAATTCATCAAGGTGCCCCCCCCACACGTCCTCACTTCCTTTCTGTCTCTGTTATATTGTTTATGGCATAAAAGTTAGAAGCTGTATTCATAAGCGTTTGAGCAGCGTGTGGAAATGAGAAATTATGAGCATAGCCTCAGCAGAGGAAACGGAGATTTCATAATCTTTGCTGAGGCGTCTGGAATGATTGAGCCAAGAGAGGGTGCGTTCCACCACCCATCGCCAAGGGAGTTTTTCCCACTGATGGGGTTTGATTTTCTCTGAAATATCAACGTCGAGGTCAAGCTGTTCCCTCAAATCAGAAACAAAAGTACCTCGATATCCAGCGTCCGCACAGAACTTCTGAATAGACGAATACCGCTCATACGCTCGTCTGGCGGTAGATATTCCACCTTTTGTATCATGAATATTGGCAGCATGAACCACAACAGACAACAAGCAACCCAGCACATCCACTACAATGTGCCGTTTCCTGCCCTTCGTTTTTTCCCTCCGTCAATTCCGCGTTCTTCGCTGGCTGCTACTGTTTTCACACTCTGGGAATCAATGATCGCGTAGCTTGGACTCTCCTCGCGTCCGGCATTTGTTCGTGTCTTTTTCACAAGATGCTCCAAAATTTTATCCCACAGCCCACTGATCCGGGCGCGGCGATAAAAACTGTGTACTGTTGAATACGGCGGAAAATCGTGGGGCAGTTGTCTCCATTTACACCCTGAATCCACCAAATACAGTACTGCATCCGTCAATTCCCGTTTGCTCCACGTGCAGTTGCGCATCCCTGTATACAGTGGGGCAATTTCTTCCCACTGCTCATCTGTCAAGTCGCTGGGATACGACTCTCGCTCTTTTCTTTCCATGTATCCTATTTTACCACTGTTTTATCCTCTTGTGAATACAGGTTCTTATTAGAAGTTCTCGGTGGGGTAAAATATCAAGTTTTCAGCTGTCATACGATATATCCTTTTACTCAATTTTCAAATCAGAGTTTAATGATCTACTCTATCAACGGATAAACGTAAGCAAAAGAAATCAATTTAAATTATAACTTGATAACATATCGCAAAACTCAACAACTAAACCTAGTTTTGTGGTATCCATTTCAGATACAATCTCGTTTAGTCTCTGGTGCAAAACACTATCCTTTACATTATATAATGTGTGTCCTAGTAAAGTGTTGCAATCAACTTTCAAAGTATTAGCAATTGCGACCAATGTGACAAGGCTTAATTTGGTATGCCCATTTTCAATATGGCTGATGTGTTGATCTGAAACATGAATGTATTCTGCTAGCTCCTTTTGCCGGATTCCACGTAGTTGTCGGTAATGGCGTATATTTCGACCAATTTCCAGATAATCCAAGCCCATTATAACATACTCTCCTAATTTGCAAAGACCTAAGTATAGTTATCTAAATAATGATAATATTCTATTTTGAAGAAAATAAAAATAGATAAGAAAGGCAAAAGTGCTTTTATAGATACACTTCCTTTAAAAGTAAATTAGAAACGATAGTTGCTGAAGCCTTGGGGGTTGCCGGATTCTAAACCTAATTGGCAAGTCTCTGCTCTAAATTATCAAATGCCCCTCGATTTTATATTCAACGAATTTTAAAATTTTCCACATCTCTTGCAACATGACATCATGTCTACGACATATACATATAGGGGAACAAAAACAATTGCAGATGGAAGCTAGTGCCCACCCCCAGACAGAAAGAAAGGAGAAAATACAATGGGCTAAGGATGAAACGCATACCTTGTATATTTCACAAAATCAAAAAAAGGAGTTTTACGTATGAAAAAGACAATTGCAAGGGCCCTTTTGTGTGTCATGATGTTGAGCTGTTTCATGGTGGTGCCAACCAACGCTTTGCAGGCTGACTATAGTGACTATGTATATACCGAGACAACTTGGGATCATATCACAGTTAAGGGTGGCAAGAATATGGGCTACGGAAATGTCTGCAAAAAGACTCTCTCGGGAAATGCTCAACTGTCAGCCATCACAACATCTAGTACGAGTCGGCAGCCTATGAAGGGTGATATCAAATTCCATCGCACGGACCTGGGTACTAGCGTAGAGGTAGCCAATGTGTTCACTATCAGTTCGACCAATACACCCGCAACTAAAACTGTCGCATACACCAACAACAGAGGAGTGGTGGATAAAAACTTCTATGTCACGCTGACAACCAGAGAAGACTCTTCTTCCACCTATACGTTAACGTTCAATGCTTACTACCAGCCCTGACAATAAAGACATGTGCTTAACCACTCCAGGCTTTAAGCCTGGAGTGGTTAAGCACAGGAATAGAGGTGACGTAAAACAATGCTCAAAGTACAACTAAAACAAACCGTGTGCAGCCCTGTTTTTTTAGTCAGCTGCCTGTCACTCTACTTGCTATTGATACTACAGGAAATACAGGTATTCACCAACCCTGGACTAATTGAACAAGGGCTCCTCTCCGAATATCTGGAGTGGTACTTTGAGGAAAAGACAATAGGAGGGCTTTTGTCGGATCATATGGGCGGTTCGGCTGCAGGATCCTTTTTTTGTATCATGGTAGTTCTACCCACGGTATGGTATAGGTCGAAGCATTGGGAAGGAGAAACCTATTACACTCTGCTACGTAGCGGGAAACGGGAATATTATCTGGGGAATATTGGTTCAGCGATACTATCTAGTATGTTGATGGCTGGATTAGCACTTCTACTTTACTGCATCACATTGGGCTTGATAGGCTTCCATTTTGGCCCCAGCCGGTGGGAAGAATGGTACACAGACCAAGCTCTTATTTTCTTGGCAGGACAGGGATGGTATCCTCTAATTACGGGTTTCTATATACTGACACGGATGATGTATGCCGCCGTTTGTTGTATGGAGAGTCTCGTCCTGTCCGCCTTTATCTCTGACCGCTATCTCTTGGTGGGAATGCCTTATGTATGCGTGTGGGGTATTAGCCTTATTGCCGATATGAATGGGTTACCGCTTCTTTCCCCATCCCGCATTCCGCTTGATGTTTTTGAGGTACATGAGGGAGGTAGTATACTCTATTCCACAGTTTACAGCGTGATACTATGTGCTCTACTGGGCCTGATTTACTGGCGCAGATGCGAAAGGAGACTCCGTCATGGCTAAACGAAAACGTACATGCCTATCCTTATCATTCTGCTTTGCAAATTACAATTTGCAACGGGCATTTTCTCGCCCTAAACAGTATATGGTTCTAGCTGTTATGACTGTCCATATTCTATGGATTTCCTCTTGGATCAGGGATTGGCTAAGACTTGCAGGGGAGACATACAGCACTAAGGCATTTGATTACTCCAGTATCAATTTCATGGAATTTTTCATCATTATGTCGAATCATTGTGAGTATTATATCTACATGATAATCGGACTGATGTTTCTATTCTCTGACTGCCCCTTCGATGTTCCAGGGACTGGGTACTACCTGTTTCGCTCTGACCGGAGCAGTTGGTTTTGGGGACAGGTCATTTATATTGTTATTCTGGTGTTCCTGTTCAATTTGTTTCTGGCCCTGCTTTGTAGTGTGGCCTTGGTTCCCCATGTGACCCTAAACAACGAATGGAGCGCCAACATTGCAAGGGGATACGAAATATTTGGCAATGACCCTAAATACATGACGGCATTTCCGGTAGATGATGGACAAGCATTGAGCAGACTGACCCAATATATGTCCCCAATGATGATGGGAATGGTTACCTTCGCTTTCAATACGCTTTGGATGTCCGCACTGGGATGCTTTACTTTGGCGCTATCTCTTTATACCAAGTCTAAGTTGGGCTTTATTGCAGTAGGGGTTTGGATTACTCTGTACCGTGTTACAGGCTTTATGAATTACACCTTTATGAATCTGCTACTTCCTGTAGACTTCGTCTATTTAAGTAAATTTATTGTCCGCTGGTACGATGGGCGATGGGACGATGACTTTTCGAAATATATTATTAGTCTCTCTGAGAAATATGCAGTTGGTTTCTTTGTAGTGGTGCTGGCGCTTTCCTGCGCATTTGGCCTGTATTGGGCAAAAAAATATGATTTTTCCCGGTCTGAAGACTGTTGAATCAACGGAGGTGCAGCATAATGGCAAAGATTGAAATACAAAATCTCACCCGCGACTTTAAAAATGCACATGTTCTAAAAAAGGTTAATCTGACTTTGGAATCGGGACGGTGCTATGGCCTGGTAGGTCGCAATGGTTCAGGAAAGACAGTTTTAATGAAGTTAATCTGCGGTTTCCTGTCACCCACTCAGGGTCGTGTTCTAGTAAATGGCAAACAGGTAGGAAAGGATGTAGACTTTGCCCCCGATACGGGAGCCATTATTGAAACCCCTGCCTTTCTACCCTATCTGTCCGGCTATCAGAACTTAAAAAATCTGGCCGATATTCAAAAAAAGATTGGTCCTACCGAGATCTGTCAGGTGATAGAGACTGTAGGTTTGGATCCGAACTCCAAAAAACGGGTGAGTAAATATTCTTTGGGGATGCGTCAACGTTTAGGGATAGCCCAAGCTATTATGGAAGACCCGGATATTTTGATTCTGGACGAACCTATGAGTGGATTGGACAAAGAGGGCGTAGCTGATATGAAAAATCTATTTATGAAATTAAAGCAGTCCGGGAAGTTGATTCTACTCGCCAGCCATGTCCAATCAGATGTAGACTTTTTATGTGATGAAGTGTTCGAGATGGACCAAGGGATATTGTCTCCTGTGTGACGGAAATCTATAGCAAAACCACCTTATCTTTTTATAAAAACATATTTCCGCAAGCTGTCATGCTCCCGGTTGTAGCGGCTTTCTGGGCCCTGGTTGAGGTGAATAAAGATGGGGCCTATAGTTGGATTGAGCCGCCCTTGGACACATGGAAAGAGAATTAGGAATCCTTGGTGAAGACGTTTTTGGCAACTCTTAAATTTGCAGAGGGGAGCCTTGCATCAATAATAAAACAGGCCAGCTATTGGTCCAATCTCTAGTCCACATTGCTCATTTACCGATACCGCAATCAACTTTAAGGACCTTTTGGCAATGCGCCATGTTAATATTGCAAAGACAAAGTGCTGAGGGATATCCCCAGCACTTTTTGCATTTTCAAACCCTATTCCAATAAACCAATTGCCCCCTATCCACTGTAATCGTCTTTCCATCTGTAGCCATCCAGTCATCGCTCCCGTCAAAGAGGTCTCCCTCAATGACCAAGTCATATTCAGAGAAGTCCTTCAGGACACCTCCAACTTTCCCCGCTGGTCCATACACTTGGATATGCTTCCCAATAGCTCTCTTTGTGATTGCTTTCGGTGGAGCCATGGGTTCCAACACGGGGCGGAAGCCGATTCGACTGTATCGAGCTGCAACCAAAAAGAAATTAATATCATTTGCGCTTGTGCCACCATGGACATACGCTTTCCTTGTGCCGTCTTCCTCCTCGTGAAGCCTGCTTGACCAGGAAAAGTGTGATTGCCAATGCCAGAATTCATCGTCGCGTGTTGTCGAAATCAGAGCTTTGTCCCACTCTGTATCTCCAACGCCAATGGCATCCCCATTCAGGATGCGACAGAGATAATACTGACCATCGATTTTAACGGGGTTGCCTCTAATGAGATTCCGTGCAGCCAACTCCTGCCACGCAATGTTGAGAAGTATGTTTTCGGTCGCAATCCATTTTTGACCGATGCGGCACCAGGGGATGGTCAACTTAGAGACCGAGTCACCAATAAAAAAATCTTCACCCGAGTATTGCGCCCCAATAACCTGCGGTATCTCATCAAAAAATAGGGAGCCAAAACTCTTGACCTCAATATTTTTCTTCAAAATCATTCATCCCCTTTTTCGATTCGCATGAACCGGATTTGATCTCTTGTCACAACAATATCATCACCATGCAGAGAGGCCCATCCAGAGAGATCCTCCAGAAGACCAGAAACGCTTCGCCGGCTCAACCGCAGGTCATAGTCGGAAACCTCCATGAGAGTTCCAGTGATCCTTCCGCGAGGTCCGCACATAGACAGCGTTTTCCCAATAAGTGAATCAGACACGCAGGAGTCGAAACCTGAGTCCATGGGTTCTAATACTGGACGGAATCCGAAGTCCCAAGTTTGCGTATCATCATCTGCGTATGATTTCATCTTGAGAGATGAGTATCCACAAATTATATGCGCATCCTTGAAGGAAGGTGCTTTTTCCTGTCCCCAAAACCATCTTTCTGGGCTCAACACTGTACATTTCTCCTCGTTATTGCAGGAATCAACGATGTCAGCCCACTCGCTGGAGTCTTCATTAAGCTTTCCAACAGAAGGTGAACGGCACAGATAGGGCTTCCCGTCAATGGTAATAGGCCGGCCATATATCAAGCCAATCCTGTATAAGTCATCCCAGTTGGCCCCCAAGGCAATGACCTTTGTAGAAACAAACAGAGTGCCAACCTTAACCCAAGATATTTTCTTTTTTGGCATCGAATCGCCGATTGTAATGCCATCAAGATAACTTGTGTACGGGGCATTGGGTGGTGCTGGGTAACCACCATAGTGCAGAGTTCCAAATTTTACAATTTCCATATGTATGGATCCTTCCTAAAATTGACTTCTGCCGGAATGGTATGCAAAGAAGATAGAAATCATTCAAGCAGGGAAGGGGATGAAAAAAACAGGCTGAATCTTCAGTATGCTTTTGATATATGGGGCGGACATGCCTCTGTATGGAATTGTTTTTTTTCAGTTTGCATACATTTGAGCTATGAATCCAATTTGGAAATACATATTTAGACCCCTTGTGGGCGGTTTGAAAATACCAGACCGGCCCATATGGGTTGGTTTGTTTATATAGATTCAGCCAATCCATACTTACAAGGAAGGAATGATACATAATGCGTGGCGAAAATAATCAAAACCTCGGACGGAACCTTCCGATGAACGAGGCAAAAATGAGTAGGAAGAAGTTTATACAGTACCTGACCGACAGCGCCCGGCTTGACCCCAAGAACTTCAAGCTGGGCAACGTGGTCATTGAAGGGGATAATGGCCCTGAGAACTGGCCGGTCATTGTTGGGGAGCACGTCTTAAAGCGCGGCGGCATGCGTACGTTTATGCTCCAGGATGAGATTATGTCCAAAGCAATTTCCATCCTTGCAATTCCCATGATTGGGCAGGAAGTTGTTTCTCACAGGGTCATCTGGGACGATGATGAGCAGGCCACAATCGATTTTGACGGTGATGGGATCAATGCTACCACCATCAAGATCGAGGCCGAGAACCTGGTTCTTGTTTTTGAAGCAGGATTAAGCTACATCCGCGTCAAGACCATCTGGAGTGGAGACATCCGGGAGAAGATCACCTACAATACGTCCGTCATCACTATCGCAAAATCTGGAGCGATTGGCTTCGAGGCGTAAAACACAAGAGGAGCTGCCATATGGCAGCTCCTCTGCTTTTTTTAGTCATCCTGCTCACAAGCTGCAGCAAATGCAGCGTTGAGCTTGTCTTCGTCCGCCACAATCGCGGTGAACTTCATTTTTGGGGACTTCAGGCTTGCGAAAGCCTTCTGAAATTCAACAGACATAGTGAACGCTCCAGTCGTACTCCGAACAGAACCAGGGCGCACAGCGAAAGTGGCCAGGGCCTCCTCAAAGAGGGTTATCTGTGCCTGCTGCTTGGGAGCGGACTCATAAACAGCAGTACCAGGCTTTGCATTCTGTGCAAATTCAAGGGCCCGGCGGGCCGACTTCAGGCATTTCTCACACCATGCATATTCATCAGCAGAACAAAAAAACTTATTATCAGCCATTTCAAAAATCTCCTTTATTATTTTCTGCCTCCGGTCAGAACAGACCTCTCTTAGGAAAACCAGAAGGGCGGCATCTATTTTCTATCCTATATTATGCGACCAACAGAGGTAATATTCCAGTCATTTAAGATGTGCTTTTTAGTCTATCGCAATTTATACCAGGTTGTCAAGCGACTCTTGGCGTATTCGAAATAGCCTTCCAACATTTGTGTTTGACACCTTACCATATACCATCGACCGGTGTGACGGTTCAAAAGATACAAGCCTAGAGTCCGGAAGAAAACCAAACCCATCACATTTCTTTATATCCACCAAAAGAAAAGGAATTCTCCACCCGCAAAAACAGGCTCAGGGATTCAACCCCAAGCCCGTTTCTTATTTTTGGATGTACATGATTGCATCCCTGGAAATATACCCACGATTATCTGCCCCCTTCATAAACCATTTCAAACTCAACCCAGCAGCCCAGCTTTCAACTATCGGATTCTCCAGAACGAGGTCGTAATCCGTATAGCTGCTCACAACGCCTTCAACGGATCCGATTGGCAGAAACACAGTAACTTTCTCATTCAGCATATTTTGCGAGATTGGCCAATCATGGTACAAAGGTTCCAGCACAGGCCGGAAACCAATATGGTTTCCTTTCGTCTCCCCATGAATGGATTTCCAATTGTTTATTATTACCCCGCCTTGTGCAATCCTCTCCGATCTTTTCTCGGGCTGGCCCTGACACCAGAATTGACAAGTGTCGCCATACCAAATCGGGGCGTCGTATCCTGTGACTTCCAAAATAGTATCCCACTCATGCGGTTGAGTCCTGCTGTCTCCAGCAACAAGTGAGCGGCAGCGATACCGCTGGCCATCAATCATGATTTCTTTTCCCGTGATGAGCCCATGATCGTGGAGTTCAAACCAGGAGATGTTTGAAAGGATGATTCCCGTTGAAATAAACTTCCCATGAACGGTTACCCACTTCAATTCCCTGCCTGACACAGTATTTCTGATCTCAATCCTATCCCCATTATACCAGGCCGGGGCAAACACTGCGATGTCTGGTAGAGATAAGCTTCCAAATTTTGCTGTATTCATATGTATTAGTCCTCCCAAATTGGTTTTGACCAGATGATATGCACAAACCCTGACAGGTATTCACAGCCCGGAATGGACCCAGACAAAACCGCATATCATAAATTGTCCATAAAAACTGAAAGAAGGTAAATGCAGTGAGACGATTAGCTTGGGAACAGAAATATCATGCATTCCGACGTCGTGTCAAGCTGGCAATTGGTGGAGAGGATGACGCTTATGAACTGTCGGAGCAGATAGAAGAAGCCTACCAAAACGATGAGCTTTCTGGGGCTGGGTATGAAAACCTCAGTATGCTGCTGGCCTTAGTGATTCCGGAAGGACGGTACTGACTGTGAAAATTACCAAAACACCGCGTGAATGCCCACTCCGTAAGGGGTGGGAGCAGTCAGAGACCCGTATTTTGCCGATGCCTCTCAATATGGGGAGCTACACATGTAGCAAATATATCCCAGAAGAGTACATACCTGCTATAGGAGAATATCTGGATGCAGAGGTAGGGGAGTGGGAAAGCTATATCCTGAAATTGCTTTGACACTCCCCAGGCCTTAGGGCCCATACAAGCGAGCAATCACCACAAACGGTTCTTAGCGAGTTATAAAAGGTTAAGATTTTATGGCGGTTGTGATAAACCCCAGGAAGAGATTGTCTGTTTGAAAGGGGTATCTACCCCTTTATCTTTTTTCGAATCTGTTCGTGAGCTTTCTGTATATCCCTCATCAATTCATGCTGTTTCCACTGATCCAGCTGGGCAAAGAGGACCCCATACTCAAAGGTATTATCTTTCTGCATCTCAGCTCTTGCGATTAGGCATTGGAATGAGATAGGCCCACATCCTTTAGCCAACTCAACTCTCAGTCGCAGTGGAAGATCGTCTGGATAGCAGTACTCAGAAACTATGCGGGCACCTATAGGACTGATATCCAATACTTTACACTCTGTAGGATTAGACATATATATGTCATTGGCCATAAAGATTTGTGCAGGGGTATTGAATAACGGGAACCTGAGCGCAGCACGATTTGAACTGAATGGAATCAGCCGCAAGTCTTCCAGCCAGCATTTAAACCTTGTTGATTCCTGTACATTAGCAGAAATGTTAACGGGTTCCATATCTTTGTCATAGCAGTGAACCTTAACCGATTTGCCAAGGGGTAAAAGAGACAGACTGAATGTGCCAGGGATTCGCTCAATAGCCATTTCATTCAGATTGAAAGAGGTCAACTTTCCGGTAAGTAAAGATTCTCCGTCATTTGACCGAACTTCAATGGGTAAATCGGAAGAAACGGCCGGGAAGTAGAGTGTTCTTCGTTCATCTCTTTTGAAAAAGTCAACATTGTTTTTTTCTGAAGGATCTGGACCAGCCAACACAGACTTGATAAATTTCTTTATATACAAAATAGCCACCTCCGGGTACTCATTCTTGTTGATTTTCATCAACTGTCGGTATCCTATGCAAAAGAAAAGGTGGCTATTGGCAATTATTGACCGGCCTACAAACTACGAATTTCGATGGATTATGTGCCCTGCAGCTGAGATTTTAGCTCCACCTGTGCATCTCTCAAATCCTTTTTCAATTCGATAAGCTTCCACTGGGCGGGAAGGGCAAAGAGAAGGCCGTATTCAAATAGGCCATCTTCACGGATGGTAGCTCGGACAATCTGACTGCGGAAGGAGATGGGGCGGCTGTCCTTGGTCAACTCCATTCGGAGTCGGACAATAGCTTCCTCCGGGTAGCAGTACTGACTGCAGATACATGCTCCGGTTTCACTGACATCCAGAAGCTGACACTCTGCAGGGTAGTTCATCCCCGCATCTGCAATGTTGTAGACCATAGCCATTTTGCCCAACAATGGTATGCGCTGACTGGACCGGCTGCACACATAGGGGACCAGGCGCAAGTCATCAAAGGTACAGCGGATCTTGCTGGACTCCTTGACCTTGGCCAGGATTTTGACAGGCTTCATGGATTTGTTATAGCCTCGAATGGTGACATCGGTACCAGGGGATGGGGTAGGAAGACATATGACCTCCGGGAGTCGCTCAACGGACAGATGACTCATGTTGAACGAGACCAAACGGCCGGTAAAAAGAGGGGTGCCACTGGGTGTGCGAATGTCAATGGGCATATCAGGGGAGAGAGTAGGGACGTCTTCATCACCCCAGCGGTCTTCTCCTGAGATGTCAGTATGGTTTTGCTGTGTTTTGACTCCACCAAAAATTGAGTGGAGTCTTTGAATTATTCCCATGAACTGATTCCTCCAAAATATAGTTTCTGCCATAGCTGCATATATGATATGCAGTTGGCAGAGGAATTATTTTGGAGAGATGGATGTTGTTTGAAAAAAACGATCACCCCCAAAAAATAGGAAAGCCAGCCCATCTCAAGTGAGGTGGGCTGACCTTGTCGTAATAGACATATATGTGTGCAAGACTTCTTTTGGTGGATATGAAAAAATGTGGGCGGGGAGGTTTTCCGGGCTTCATGCCTACGTGTTCCGAGCTGCCACACCGATCGATGATATCCTGGGAAGACATATACTCTTCCGTATTCTAAGTTCTAGGAGTTGCCAAGAGCCTTTGCAGTAGCCAGTCCTTAACGAAATCTCCACAAATCCTCTGCCTTCAGGCGTGGGGTGGCTCACTGAAGAGGATACATTCCACCGCCATTGATATTAACCTTTCCTGCTCAGGGCAATCCGTGCAATAATCTTTGGCGGAGGCTCTCGTAGCTGGGTGCCGCAGTACGAGCAAAAATGTAAATAGGCACGCCGAACGCTCACAATTCAATCTTGATCCCCTGCTCACGCAGGTACTGCTCCAAGGTAAAAATGGCCCAGCGCAAGGTTGCAGCATCATCAGCTTCCCCTTGTTTTTTGGCCTTATCCATCAGGTCATAGAGCCGATTCAAATAGGCTTGCTCTAATGTAGCCATAACCGTCCTCCTGTCAAAGCAAATTGTTTGTAACAACATGGATGTCTGCATTGTACCAGAAGGATAAGGGGTGGTCAAGATTGATTTCTGAACATTGCGCATACGATGGAACATATATCGAATTGGGGAGACCCGTTCTCTGACTGGCCGAACGCTGACAAACTCCTGTGGTGTAGTCAGCCAAAATTGTGCCAGCGTCAATGAGGTTTGGCACACTGTCATCGAGCTACATGGCGGCCGAATAGTATAAGCCCAATTTGCATACAATAATTGTAGAAAGGGTTGATTTTTGTATGGCATTTACAACTGAAAAATTCATGGGCCTTTACCGGGAGTATGAACAACTGCTTCGTGCGTTTGGCCTTGATCCCAAAACCGTAGAAGATGCTGCCGCCAACCTTGACAGTGACCGCCTGAGACTGTGCCGCCAGTTCCGCAACTACTTTGCCCATGTGCAGGACCCTGGCTTCCTGGAGGCCACGGACAAGATGATGCGATACCTAGAGGGGAAAGTCCGAGAGCTGAAACTGGCCGGTGATGTAGTCAAGAAGCACATCAAGAAGCCTGATACCTGTATACTCTCCGAGTCCGACAAGGTGCAGGTCGCCAGTGAGAGATTCCAGAAGTTGAAGTGTTTCAGTCTCATTGTTTTGAAGGCGGACGGATCGTATGGAAGTCTGAGTGTATTTGATATTTTAGGGCAGCGTGGCACGGCCAAGATCAACACACTGAAAATTAAGGGAATCAAGCCGAAATTCTGTGGGCCGCTGGACGATTTTGCATCACTGGATCCAGAGCAGGTTTATCTGTGTACGGACAGTGGGTTGTCTGATGGGAAGTTACTTGGACAAGTGTGGAGGTAGGGATGGACAGAAGTATATCTACAATATTGATAGTTCTTCTTGTAATGGCTGTTTTTACTGCGATTGCAACCATATTGAGCACAGTATACTCGACGAGGAAACTCAACTACTTTGGGCAAGAGGCTATGCAGAAGGCCCTGTATCCCGTTGCCTATAGGCTCGTCACGGGCAACATGAGTTTTGTCCAGGTATATGACGAACAGCATGGTGGAGTGAAACCTGCCATTGAGCAGAAAATACAGAAAAAGATGAAGGATATAGGTAGCCTATATACCAGCGAGCCGTTTGTCGAATCTATGAAAAATCGAGGTGTTGTTGGTCAAGATATGAAGATTCAGGCTGATATGTGTGCCTTTGTAGGGACTGCCGTGTATGCAAAGTTGATCAGAGAGAACCCAGATTAGGCGGGGAGGGGTTGTAATGCCTGACAGGGAAGAAATCCTCTCCTTTATCTCCGAGTTTGCCAAGGCCCGAGAGACTTTTATGACCGGATGCTGCTACTGGTTTGCCCGGATTCTCCAGGAGAGGTTCTGTGGTGGGGAAATACTATACGACTACAAATACAACCATTTCATGGTGCAGCTGGGGGACCAGATATACGATGCCCAGGGCGACGTGACTGAGAAGTATATGGGCAGCCCAGATTTAGTGTTGTGGAGCGAGTATCAGCAGATAGACCCGAGCCATTATAAGAGAATCGTGCGGGATTGCATTTTGAAGAAACCAATCGAAGAAGAAAACTAATAATAGGCCAGACCATATATGTGGTCTGGCCTTTGTGAATAGTTCAAATCCAGTTGCTTTCCAACTCAGCCTTTAACGTATCCAACAGCGATACATATTCAGCTTTTATTGCCCGAATCAAACCCAATGCGACCTCCTCATTATATGAATGAGTTGCATCATTACGAGAAGCTAGCATTGCCAGCCACTTATCTTCATCTTTGATCATCCCAGCGCTATATGCCAACTTCAGAATCTGTTTGGGAGAGCCGGTTGCACTCTCGCTGTATCCCTGATCAGCCAGTATTTCCTTCATGGCTTTCCATGCCTGTTCAAAACAAATTTCAAACAGGGCAACGCTGCCAGTTAGGGTCAGAACATCGTAAGGTTCGGTTATTTTTTGCACAACTCGGAGGTTTTCTAGCGCTTTGCAGAAATTGTCATACTTTTTCATAGAGAACCACCCCATCCCTCTCAATTTCTTTTAGCAGCTCAGGTTGTACCGGCTTCCCCAAATCCACAATATCGAAAAACAGTAGGGTATACACTTCATCATCGGCATCTAGCGAGAATCTTGTTGTATTGCCACCTTGGATTGCCAAGTCGATGTCGCTGCGCTCATGATTGTCTCCTCTGGCCCGGGAGCCAAACAGGATTACTTTATGAAGACTACAGCGGGATGCCAAGGAGATAATGTCCGATTCCGCACGTTTTGGCAGATTGTAAGCCATAATATCACCTGCTATCTCATAAACTTTCTACTTTACATCAGTATACCACATTCTGAGCAGCAATTCCATTAAAGTACTGGATTTTTCGGATGAAGACTAGAGATTTTATTTCTTTATTATTGGCATAGGGTTTTTTCTTGCATATATAACAGCATTTTGCTATAATTGTTGCACAGCGATATAAAAGCGCAAGAATATATTTCGGAGCTACCGGTTGGATAGTCTTGTGCAAGAAAGGAACTGTAAGTCAATAACCCCCCGCCTATAGAGGCGGGGGCTTGTGCAAAGTCATAAGCCTGATTGACTACCCTCAGTGGTTCTGGTAAGGTCTGCGGATACTGCCGAGAGCCCACTACGTTACCCAAGAATGGAGCAATCTGAATAGGCACCGGCGGACCTTCACCCGAATCTGCTGCTCTGCGGCGTATGGTTAAACAGTCCTGGGAGGTAGGGACAGTGCTGTACGCAACAAACCTTGGGATAACATCGGGGACGGGTACCTAACGCCTGGCGGTCAGTCCTTCGGGGCACCTGCCAGGTGGGCGGCTGACCATTAGCCGCATTATTTACAGAGAGGAGGGCATGTCAAAGGGTTTAGGCTGTTTGACAAGGTGCGCTACCAAGATCAAGAATGCTTCATCTGGGGCCGGCGCACCAGTGGCAGCTTCCTGCTCCGAACGCTTGATGGTGTCATAGTCAAAGATGGGGCTGGATGGAAGCACCTTACTCTGCTGGAAAGAAGCTCGAATTACTTAGCAAAATGGAAAGGAGAGAAGCAGCAATTCCTCCCCTGCCTATAGAGACGGGAGTATCCTTGCTGCGATTTTGATGATAGAGAAATACATTGAAGCCATTAGCGCTGGGCAGATTATGGCTGTGGATTGGCGTACCATCAAGGACATGCTGGGGGAGGAACCCCAGCGTACACACACCTGCACCATCTTCAGGGACAGCGGTAGTTTCCCGCCCCAAGAAAAAGTATTTTCGGACCAAATCGCGGAGGAGCAGATCCATGACATTCTGCACCAGGCCGGGGTTCGATTTATGGCAGAGAGCTACAAGGATGGAAAGCCATACTTGCCGATAGAGACCAGGTATTTTTCTTCTGTAAAGTTAACGGCGGGTCCATGGATCAAAAATCCAAACCACAAATAATAACAAGAAGCAGCCACCAATGGCTGCTTCTTGTTATTATTATGATAATTTATACTGGGACAATCAAACTTCTAATCCGAATTCCTTTGCCAGAGAGGCCAGCTTTGCTTTGTCAGAGGTAGCCGCGACCAGCTCATCAAGCCGGCCAAGAGGAGCCAGCAGCTGCATAAGCTTTCCATAGAAGGAATCCCGTTCAGCCTGCCCGGCAGCAAATCCCCGCTGCTCCACTTTGTCAAGAACTTCGCACATCGAAATACCTCCTTCTTTGTTACACAACAAATCATTGTTGTTTACAACATTGATGAATCTGTCGTCCCTTGTTAGGGCCGCCATCAGCTTCAACACTTCGTCCACATGGGTCAGCTTTTCAGGGGATGGGATGTAGTCTCCACTGATCCGGCTTTGAACAAAGTAGTCAGCCACAATTCGAAAGTCACTTTTGAATAGCTTGACCTGCTCCGGTGTGAGATATGCAATGTCGATGATGTTGAGCCTATAGTCATTGATGAACGGCTTCAGCTCATCCGGGATATCGACCCCAAAGCACTCAAACAATGTCGTTGGCCCGTCCCAAGGTTTCTTCCCAAAGTGTAGCACTAGAGTGATAGCTGGATAGGTGGGGAAGGGGATAATGTTGGAATCCCTAGTTCGTTTTGCTGACTCATGCTGCAAAACCTGCTCCTTATAGGACGCCCCATCATAGCTAAACACCCGCAGGGGCATATCCGGATCTACTTCTGTTTGGTTCTCTGACCCAAAGAGGGCCAACCGGATATGGCCGCTCTTCCAGAATTTTGCCACATCTCGTTCCTGCTCGTGGATGGCACCGGCCGCCTTAAACTGAGATTGGGGCATCGCCGGTTCCAGGTCGTCCTCATGGACAACCTGTCGCCCGTTGAAAATCAAGACATTGACGATGTCGGCAAACACATCATTAAGGGCCTCCAGTTGTTTCTCTGTAATATCTTTTTCCTTTGCCATGCCGCTGCACCACCTTGCTCTGATTATAACACAGTACGAGTAAATTGGAAAGAGGGGGAAGATGCCGAATTGTAGGGATGGAGATGGCTGTCCCAATACCATCGATCGGTAGGGTAACTCAGGACGCATAGGCCTGACATCCCCAGAAAAACTTCCCAGCTGCATTTCTCTGTATCTACCGCACCGAATAGCAATATTTGCTAGACAAATTAGCCATCTTTTCATACAATAGAAGAAAAGGGGAGGGCTAGAGTATATGGAAAAGGGAAAACGGAATGTGTTGTGGCAAGAAGGTTATATCCAAGTGTTTGTTGATGAGAATGGAATCATATCTCGAGAAGAGCACTCTCATGATTTTGGATACAGCTATCAACCACTCATTGATTTCTTCCTTGCACATGGATACAAGTTTGTTAGAGAGCAGGCTGCTCAAGATGCCATACTTCCCTTTGTTGGAAGACCTATCACTGAATTTGAAGAGGAACTCTGTAAAAGAGCCAAGAGAGGAGAGGTTGCAAGAAAGAGAAGAAGTGAGGACCGAGGGAAATGGAAAGCCCATGTCCATACTATGACGAACCTGGTCATTGGAATCGATTCGATTGATTTTTTCGAGGCTGGATTTCATGTTTGGGTGCTCCTCAACTCCCATTACCCATACCAGGAGCAGAGCAAATATATCAAAAGCCGTCATCGAGAGATTGTCAGATTCATTCAGGAGGAGCTGCGGCGGTCAAGAAAAAGCGCTGAAAAGAAGGCTGTTGAACTACTGCCATTTTCAAAGCTAACTGAGGTAACGCTTACCAGAAGAAACATAGTACAGTACACCTTTGAGATCAAGGAGGGGATACAGGAGGTGCTGAAAGAGTCAGAACCAGAGCCTTAGTCTTTTACTGGGAAAATCACTATAGCTCCTGCATCCGCCAAATCTTGGTGGATGAATGTAGGAGCTACCCACTTCAGTACGAGTTTCCGCTCACCGGATACCGGTCCAGTCCAGTAGTGATGCCAGTGGCCGCGGCGGCTGTGAGGTCGTTTCACTGAGCTGCTACCTGTGCCCTCAGAATTTCCTGCTATTCTATGCTTCCTGATTGTGTTACCTATCCTTACTCCAACGCTCTTTTCCTGTACTTCACCGGCTTTATCCTGAATAATATGAAATTCTCGCTTCTTGCTTTTTTGTACCGTCATCGGGACAACATCATCTATATCAGCATAATCTGACAAAAGATATAGGAGCAGCTGTATGGCAGGAAGGATTGGTGCAGCTTCTTCCATTCCAATAGTTTCACTTTGAGGTTTGATATCGGCTTTTATGTGGGAAAGTGATACTTTTGCAGTATCCTGAATACAATCCCTTAGATTTTTGCCAGGAATAAGATGCAAAACAAGGGACATAGAGTGCTCCATATCAGTTGAAACCCACTGGATTCTCAGTTCTGCTCTATTTTCATTTATGTCGTGCTCGATCCATGCCCAAAATCCATCAAATTGAGCATAACACTTTGCTTTTATATAAATACATGGATATGGTAGATGAAATATAATTTCAGTAGGGAGCACATCGGTATCTTTCACATTGTCAACTTGCTGTACCAACATTTGCGCAAAATCTTGATCGAAAGAAAAAACAATCTTATTTTTGCGCCATGTATAACAGGCAGTCAACTCGGCAGCTACTATTGCGGCTTCTGGTGGAGTGAGTTGTTCCTGTTCAACCAGGCAAGTAAATGCTGCACCAATTGGTAAATCGCAGTAGCTAGGCCAATCTAATCCTTCACTACCTTTAGCCGCCTTTAGTCCGTCAAGGGTTTTGTAAATTCCAGGGAGCATCTTCTCCCACAAGCGAACTAATTTGAGTGGGGTATCTCGCTCTTTCAAAAGGTATCCCTCCTTACTGATTTGGATCTATCTGACTGCCGCCTTACGGAGTGGGGGTCCCGAGAGAGACTTACGTCTCCCTCCTTATGCTGCCATGGGGGGGGTATCTTATCATCCTTAATGCGCGGGGAAATTCACGATTCATTGTATCATAATCCACCAAAAAATCAACAATCAGTCTCAGTTTAATCGTATTGGAATTGTTTACTGCCGATTCGCATATCATAGAGGCAGAGATAGCCAAAAAAGGAGGAAATATATTATGGGGAAATACGATGTTACATACTCCTGCGGTCATACAGGAACAGTTAATCTTGGTGGCAAAAATACGGAGCGGGAGCGAACGATTGCGTGGATGGAACAAGAATGCCTCTGCCCTGACTGCTATAAGGTGGCCAGACGCAAAGAGGAGAAAGAGAGAGGGCTTCTTTATGATGTCCGGCTTCCTCATGCAGAAGCAATGAGAGGTAAACAGCCTATCTTTTACTTTGTCTTTTCCGGGGATACAATGCCCCACAAAGACGAAATCAAGATGCTTGGAGCAAAGTGGACAGATGATTATCCAGAGATCGGTTGGCTGGGTGATGTCCTAAAAATCAAGCGTCAGCCAAATTGCTGGGTGCTCCAAGTTCCCGTTGATGAGTTGGAGACAGCGATGGCAAAGGCGGAAGGGATTGGGGCCTCCTTGGAGCGAATGCCCTCAAAGGATGATATTGCGTTCTATGTTTCGACCTATAGAGATGCACAGAACAGGCTGAACACAAAACGTGAGACACTTGGACCAAAGCCGGCGTGGCCAACTGAGTTTTCTGAACTGTGGCCAGCAGACCATACTTGGAATGGGAAGTTTTATGGGAGAGCCGGTTCCTATTGCGTATATTTTCGGCCTAAGGCTGGCGGAGACGGAGTGAAGGTCTCAATCTCGGACGAGATCAAAACAAAGGTCGAGGAAGTGCAGAGTGCCAGGGACGAGTGGAATCGGAAAAACAGAGAACTACAATGAGAAACGGAGGGGCAACAGGCCCCTCCGTTGTTGTCTGTTCCTATTTCGATGCCAATCCATTATTGGATTGATTCCTTTAGCGGTTTCCCGGCCGTGAACTACTCGGGTACAAGTACCCGAGTAGTTCACTTTTCTCCATTCCTGTCCAAAAGACGCTACAGCATTCCAGATAGTCTCTGTATCCGCAAATGAGCATTTTTGAGGCTAGTTCATTCAGGGCCGCAATGATTTTGGCCTCATCTTTGCGGCGAACCCTGCAGACAAGTATCTTGTATGGGATGCTGTGATGGACATGTACTTCGCACAGCTTGACTTTGACCTGATGCTTGACAAAGAGACCTTGCGCCAAATAGTCTTCGGTATCTTGGAACATTGCTTGATTTTTGTGGCCAAAGGATGTATCTTTGAGGTAGGTACAGTAAGGGCTTTGAATGGAGCGGAGGCGATAGGTATGATTCAAACACTTGGATTCCCTACCATTGACCTGGTGAAAACTGGGCAAAATATCTCCCGGATGCGGTTGGAGCGTGGGATGACCGTCCGGGATTTGCAGAAGTATTTTGGATTTGAGGAACCAAGAGCAATCTACAAGTGGCAGCGGGGGGAGAGTATTCCAAGCGTGGATAACCTGTTCGCGTTGAGCCAACTGTTTGGGGTCTCCATGAATGAGATACTCGTTGCATCCAACGATGATAGTACTTCTATTGGGCAGCAGGCTTCGGCTTGCTGCTCTGTCTTTTTAGGGTGGGGTATGGCAGAATGCGGGGATGTTCTTTGGCGGCTGTCCAATCCCTATAAAGGAGGTGTCAAATGAGCTGGGATGTGGTAGCCACCTGGGTCAGAATAAATAGAGGGGGATGCAATAGGATCTGTACGAAGAATGGAATTATGCGTTTTGTTCTGCCATACCCCAAAGGGCTATGACTGCATTTTAGAGGATGGGAAGCGATTTGTCATTGAACTTGTAGTTCAAACTTTGTTTTGGTAGGATGTCCTTCTTTTTCGGTGAATACGAAGAAGTGTGAGCAGGACATTTTTCCTTGGGTTTAAGTTTCAGGAGACCTTACCGATCGATGGTATTTGGACAGGTTCGGCAAGGCAGCAAAAAGAGGAACCCTCTTGGGATTGCAAAAATAGCCGCGGGAAAGCCCACCCCGTAAGGGGTGGGAACAGTCAGAGTTGTCCAAAATATGGCCCAGGTATGGAATCTTGGTATATGTTGAAAAAAGAAGTGGCCGACCCTTGTGGGATCGGTCACTTTGGTTTTGTGTACAGTTTTTTACGCCTCCTTTTTGATGAAGCGGATTCCCCAGTGCCCAACCAGAACTCCACTCACAAAAATCAGAATGTTGATTGCGATAGGCCGCAGGGCTGGGGAGATGGAGACTGTCTGGATACCGAAGCATATGTTCATGAACAACTCAAAGAGCAGGCAGCTTGCCGCCGTGAACGCAACCAGAGCCAACATCAGACCTGTGACTCCGAAAACGACCTGGACGGTGACGATAGCAGCTGTTTTAATCTTCTTCAACATATTTTTGTCCCCCTTAAATTATGTATTTCTTTTCCCGAATAGAGTTCTGGTTCTGTTGTATGCAAATTGGAGAATTTCAATTTCTGATGGACATATGAAAAGAAAGAGCTCCCCAAGGACAAACCTTGGGGAGTAGAACTTCTTATTTTTGAGCTAACCAAGTGGAAATGAGCCGGCATCCTCCGGAAACTGCCGCAAAGCCCGCCGCCTTGACCAGATACTGCGCCGAGTCCACAAAGAGCCCATTTGCGATACAGAGGGGCACACAGGTGAAGAAGGCCAGAGAGGCGATATTGAATAGCACCCCCGGCTTGATTCCCCCATCCTTCCGAGCCTCTTTGAATGCGGCAACCCACAGCTGGCCCGCCTTATACATGAGGAACCCAACAGCGATGCCCAAAGGAAGGGTTAAGCTGCGCACCGGGACATAGAGAAGGTAGGTGATCAATATTGCGGTCAAGCCAAGGGCTCCATACAGGGTGAACTTACTTTTCTCCATAGGTTTATCAGTCTCCTTTTTTCTTGTTGTTTGGGGTAAGATTTCGATGCACGTTCCAGCAGACAAGCGCCAGGATGAGATTGGACATTACCTGAGAGACCTGACTTGCCATTGCCGAGTCTCCCTCGGCAATGGAGCAGATTGTGGTAAGGATTGCGCAGATGATGTTGCCAATAGACGAGACGAGAAACAGGATAGACAGGATCATACCATCTTGAACTGAGATTTTGAAGATATCGATCCAGCTCAGGATGGCGGTTGTTCCACCCAGAGCCAGAATCACAATACCGGGAAGGGTGGTGTATGCGGCCGGGGCAAGGAGGAAACATGCGATTAGCACTGTGGTCAAGCTTATGGCGACAAAAATGCTTCGGTTAATTTTGGACATAGGGCTCTCTCCTTCAAAGACAGGGGCAACCCTGTCTATTTATACTCTATATTATGCGATCCGCACCAAATATATTCCGCTCATCCCAAGCCCAAATAGTACCCTTTCCCGCGCTTTGTCATAATAATCGCTGGATGGGATGGATCATCCTCGATTTTTTCTCGAAGCCGGCGCACAGCAACATCGACCCCTCGCATATCGCCCTGATATCCAGTGTAGTTCCATACATGGTACAGCAATTCATCCCGTGAAAATACCCTTCCAGGCTCACTGGCCAAAAAACTGACAATGTCGTACTCTCTTATGGAGAGTTCCAGAGATACCCCATCCTTGAAGATACGCATTTGGTTTGGGTCGATGATGATGCGTCCCAGTTCCTTCCTCTGATTGTTTTTAATAATCGGCGCGGGAAATCCCGGTTACTTGTATCCGGGATGAAAGCGCCGGCTATATAAATTCAATTAGGTG
>ERZ808028.170-NODE-170-length-67614-cov-18.324444_pt1 | contig 67614 bp, 59 predicted proteins | sample MGYA00380184_ERZ808028 | MGnify/ENA primary metagenome ERZ808028 (study PRJEB31490, sample SAMN06133397) | mouse gut metagenome | isolation source: J8_1 | host: mice | place: China: Chengdu | collected 2015-05 ... | reverse complement strand
GTTATGCAGCATCCTGCTCACCTCGCTGCTATTTTACCACTTTGTTCGCTTTATTGCTATTTCGGAGAATTGCTCTAATTGGTTTCTGCCCCGCCTCAAACTTTTAAAATGGAATAGATAGAAGTTTAAAAGTTTCTTTTTTCGCTTCCACGTTGCCACGCTTCGCCTGTTCGCGACGCGCGGTTTCCCTCCGACTCGGACAAAACCCATCCGGGCCTTTGGCCCTCTTTGGGCTTTTGTCCTCGCTCCAGTCCATCCGCGCTGCTCACGACGGCTCAGCGCTTCTCCTTTTTCTTTCCAAAGAAAAAAGGAAGGGATACCAGCCCGGCCAGGGACAGGGCCCCCAGCGCCAGGCCGGGGATCAGTCCCGGCGCGGTGTAGCGCAGCTCCACCTCCCCCGCTCCCGCGGGGAGCTCCACGTACAAAAACGTGCCCAGCCAGCTCCCCAGCTCCACCCGCTTGCCGTCCACATAGGCGCTCCAGCCGTCCTCGGCGGGGATGGTGGTGGCCAGCCCGGCCGCCGACTCGTCCTGAAGTGTGAGGCTCACCCGGCCGTTTTTCTCCACCGACTTGACCCGGGTGTTGTTCAGCCGCTCCAGGCTGGCGTGGAGCAGTTTCTGGTCCAGCTCCCACAGCTGTCCCGTCCAGCCGCCGCTGTGGCGCACGGTGACCGTCCACTCCTCGTCCTCGGCGGGCGTCCCCAGATAGTGGACCGACGCCACCTCGCTGGTGCCCAGCCACAGCAGGCGCTCCCCGTTCACCAGCACCTCCCGAAGGCCGGAGGCGGACAGGTCGGCGTAGACGGGCTTTCCCGCGCCGGTGAGGGTGAACACCGTCTCCCCCATTCCGGAGGAAACCTGGGCGGACGCCGGGGCAAACACCGGCTCTCCGGTCCCGGAGAGACTGCACAGCAGGTTGTTTTGCCGCTCAAAGGGCGTATCGCCAAACAGCGCTTCATCCAGCGCCTCGGGGCAGAAGGCCAGGGGCAGTGTGTCCGGGTTTTTCCACAGCGTCAGCTCTCCCGCCTGGGCGATGGGCTCATAACCCGGCGGCATGTCATCTTTGCTGACGATATACTCCACCCCGAGCAGGGCGTCCGTCACGGGGGTGGAGCCGTAATAGGCGCACCACATCCACGCCTGGGCGAAGCCCAGCCCCCTGAGGGCCTGGTTCACGTCGTAATTGTAGAGGCTGCTGTAGTGGGTGATGCCGGGATAGCCAAAGGCCAGGGGGCTGTTGTGGCCCCGGTCGGCCACGGCCCCCATGCGGAAGAAGCGCCCCCTGGCGTCCTCCTTAGCCGCCGCCGTCAGCTGGGCGTTGGCCTCATAGTCCTCCCGGTACTCCTGATAGGAGGCGGAGTGGAACTGGTCCTCCAGCCCGCCCAGGATGGCCCTGGCGTTGAGCCCCAGCTCCGCCGCCGTCACCACCGCCAACACCAGCGTCGCCCCCCGGGCCAGCCGGGGCGCGCGTTTGCCCAGCCGCTCCCCCAGCGCCCCCAGGGCCCGGACCGCCAGACAGGCCAGCACGAAGGAGACCAAAAAGGAGTAGCGGAAGGGGAACCAGTTGGGCCGCTGGAACAGGTGCCAGACCTTGTCCAAGGGGGAGAGCAGCAGCGAGGCGCACAGCGCCCCCAGCAGGCCCAAGCCGGCCAGCCGCTCCCGCCGGGGGATCTCCCGCAGGAAGAAATAGACCGCCGTCAGTATCAGCGCCGCCGTGCCGCAGAAGAGATAGGGAGGCGCGTCGTAGCCGATGGAGTGGTACTGTCCCCCCCGCAGCTGGCCCAGCAGCGCCAGGGGGGAGCAGGCCAGCAGGCCGTCGTATCCCGTGTTGCCCCCGCTGAATTTGCCGTTGAACATGGACAAAAGGGTGGGCAGCCACATCCAGGCCGTCAGCCCCAGGGCGCAGGCCGCCCCGCCGAAAAACCGCCCCAGAACCCGCCCCAGCTCCCTCCGGCCGGGCTTTAAAACGAACAGCCGGGCGCACAGGTACAGCGCGCAGAAAGCTCCAACCATATAGGAGATATACCAGGTGGAGAAAAAGCACACGGTGAGGGCGGCGATAAACGGGCCCGCGCCCCTCCCGTCCAGGACACGCTCCAGGGCCAGCAGAATCAGGGGCAGCCAGATCAAAGCGTCCAGCCACATCACGCAGATGGAGTAGACCATGCTGTAGGACGCCAGGGCGTAGCACACCGCCCCCAGCAGCGCCGCCCCGTCATGGCCGGGGAAGCGCTTTCGGGCGAACAGGACAAAGCTCAGCCCCGACAGCCCCACCTTGAGCGCGATGAGCCCCATCAGCCCCAGGGGCATGGCCTCGTTGGGCACAAATAGGGTGAGGAGAGACAGGGGGCTGGACACATAATAGGAGAACACCCCGATGTAGGAGGTGCCCAGGGCCTTGGACCAGGAGAAGAACAGCTCCCCGTTTTTCAAGGCGCAGAAAAATTCCACATACTGGCTGGACATGTCGGACAGCAGCACCGTCCGGTCCCCCCAGGGGGCCAGCCCCAGGGATGCGTACACCCCCAGCAGCACCAGCGCCGGCAGGGCAAAGGCCGGCGCGTACACCGCCACCTCAGCCCATTTCCTTCTCTTCGCCATCGCGCCCTCCCTCTTCCCGCAGGATGTAGATGGGCCGCTTTTTGACCTCCAGGTAGGTCTTGGCCAGATACTGCCCCAAAATGCCGACGCAAAACAGCTGCACCCCCGCCAAAAATAGGATGATGCACACCAGGCTGGGCCAGCCGAAGGCGCTGCCCCCCCACAAAAGCTGGCGCACGATGACAAAGAGGATGGCGAAGAAGGACACCGCGCACAGCGCCAGCCCCAGCACCGACGCGATGGCCAGCGGGGCGGTGGAAAAGGCGATGATGCCGTCCAGGGCGTACACCAGCAGCTTGAAAAAGGACCACTTGCTCTCCCCGGCGCAGCGCTGGAGGTTTTCCGTCTCCACCCACTTGGTGCGAAAGCCCACCCAGGAGAAGATGCCCTTGGAGAAGCGGTTGTACTCCCCCAGGCGCAGCACGGCGTCCACCATCTGGCGGCGCATGAGCCGGAAGTCCCGGGCCCCGTCCACAATCTCCGTCCTGCTCATTTTGTTGATGAGCTTGTAAAACTGCCGGGCGAACCAGGAGCGGATGGGCGGCTCCCCCCTCCGGTCCACCCGGCGCACGGCGGCGCAGTCGTATCCCCCGCTCTCCACCGCCTTCAGCAGCTGGGGCAGCAGCTCCGGCGGGTCCTGGAGGTCCGCGTCCATCACCGCCACGTAGTCGCCCCTCGCGTGCTCCAGCCCGGCGTACATGGCCGCCTCCTTGCCGAAGTTCCGGGACAGGGACAGCCATCGCGCCCTCCGCTCCCGCTCTCCCAGCGCTCTGAGGCGCTCCAGCGTACCGTCGGAGGAGCCGTCGTCCACAAACAGGTACTCCACCTCCACGCCGTCCAATTGGGCGCACACCGCCGACGTGTGGGCATAAAAGGTCTCCACCGTGGCCTCCTCGTTATAACAGGGGACGATGATGCTCAAAAGGGCCATCCGAGTCCCACCTTCCTTCTAAAAAATCTCAGCACGATTTTAGCACAGCCCCCATTGCCTGTCAAATTTTCAAACCGTCCGGCCCTTTTTTCCATGCATAGAACGAAGGCTTTTTTCACATCCTTCCCTCATACGGACGCAGTTTGTCCTGAGTATATATGGAAAGAGGTTCCTGTCATGAAACGATTGACCGCCCTGGGGCTGAGCCTGGCCATGGCCTTCGCGCTCAGCGTCCCGGCTTACGCCGCCCCCGCCGTCCAGGTGACCGCCCCCTCCGCCATCCTCATGGAAAAGACCACAGGCAAGGTCTTGTACGAGCAGGACGCCGAGGTGCAGTACGAGCCCGCCTCCGTGACCAAGGTGATGACCCTGCTGCTGGTGATGGAGGCCATCGACTCCGGCGGCCTGGGCTGGGACGATATCGTCACCGCCTCCACCCACGCCATCTCCATGGGCGGGTCCCAGATCTGGCTGAAGGAGAACGAGCAGATGACTGTCCGGGACATGGTGAAGGCGGTGACGGTGGTGTCCGCCAACGACTGCGCCGTGGCCCTGGCCGAGCACATCGCGGGCAGCGAGCCCGCCTTTGTGGAGCGCATGAACCAGCGGGCCCGGGAGCTGGGCATGAAGCACACCACCTTTGTCAACTGCACCGGCCTGCCCGCCCCGGGCCACCTCACCTGCGCCTACGACATCGCCCGGATGAGCCGGGAGCTGGTCTTGAACCACCCCTCCATCCGGGAGTTCACCACCATCTGGATGGACACCCTGCGGGATGGGGCCTTCCAGCTCTCCAACACCAACCGGCTCATCTTCTACTACGAGGGGGCCACGGGGCTGAAGACCGGCTTCACCGACACGGCGCTGTACTGTCTGTCCGCCACGGCGGAGCGGGACGGCATGGAGCTCATCGCCGTGGTGATGCACGCCCCCACCTCCAACGACCGCTTTGAGAGCGCTAAGGTCCTGCTGAACTACGGCTTCGCCAACTATGCCATCACCCCCGTCTACCCCGACCAGGCCATCCCCCCGGTGGAGGTGCTGCTGGGTGAGCGGGACACCGTCCAGCCAGTGACGGCGCGGGAGTGCTCCATCCTGCTGGAGAAGAGCAAGGCGGGGACGGTGACCACCCAGATGGAGCTCTCCCCCCAGGTGGAGGCCCCGGTGGAGGCGGGCCAGAAGCTGGGTGAGCTGCGGGTGCTGGTGGACGGAGCGCAGGTAGACGTCATCGACCTGGTGGCCCCCCAGGAGGTGGAGCGGCTGTCCATCGGCGGCATTTTCAAGCGGATGCTGAACGCGATGTTCCTCCAGGAGACGTAAAACGAGCCCGCCTCAGACAGAGGCGGGCCCTTTTTCGCGGCGGGGGAGCGGGCGGCGCCCACTCAGCTCACTGGGATCACCGTGTCCCCCAGCTTGAGGGAGACCAGCTCCTCCACCTCCACCGGCTCCTGGAATTTCCAGGTGCTGAAGGATCTCCAGCCCTTCGGCTCGCCGGTCAGCTCACCATTGACCTCGGCCACAGCGTCCAGGTTGGAATAGGTGCTGGTCCCGGCCTCGGCGGCCACGGTGGAGCCGTCTTTCTTGACGGCGAGCAGCTCCAGGCCGTGAATGGCGTTGGAGGCGTTGCTCTTCATGGTGACGCTCAGCGGGGAGACGGTGACCTCCTCCACCTGCCAGCCCTCCAGCTCCCCCGTCCAGTCCAGCACGGTGGAGGGGTAGTAGTCCAGCTCAAATTCGGTATCCCAGTCCCCCTCGATGTCCGTGCCCGGCCGGGTGTACCTTCCATAGACCCGCGCCTGGCGGCCCCGGATCTCCTCCAGATCCTCCGCCTTGAGCAGGGGGAACAGCACATCCATGCCGCCCTCCACCAGGGTCTCCCGGACCACCATGAATCTCATGTCAAAGTCATCCCCCACCAGGTCGCAGTAAAGGTTGCTGTTGATGGCGGCGGGTGCCACGCTGGTGTTGATAAAGGTCTCCGGCGCTACCCCCTGGGCAAATTCCAGCCGGATGTGGAAGCGGCCGTCGCCGGCAAAGCCCATGGAGGACACGCGCACGTCCTGTGTCCCCGGGATGTCCATGGGGGTCTGGCCCGGGACCAGAACCACGTGCTCATCGGGCAGAACGGAGTTGTCATACCCGGTGCCCTCCACACGGCTCGGGTCAAGGATGACCCGGTCGTCCTCCCCGGCGCTCAGGCTGTCCAGCTCCTTCTCCGTGAGGCCGTCACAGGGGAGCGCGGCATAGAGCTTGGCCTCCTGGGTGCTCAGCCCCGTGATGGACAGCCGGGCCTTTCCGGTGGGCCGGGAGGAGTCCATATAGTAGACCGCCGTGGACAACAGGGCGGTCTTTGTGGCGGGGTCATAGGAGACCAGGTCAAAGACGCTGGTTGAAGGGCCACCCACCACAGAGACTCCATTGGCAAAAACGGATTCCGGGTCCTTGGCCTCCCCCGCCGTCAGAACGCCGTCCAGCGTCAGGAATTGGTCCAGCCGGTCCCCCTTCAGGTCCCGGACCGACAGATAGACTCGCCCCTCCAGATCGTCGGAGATGGCGCTGAGCACCCGCACCTCGATGCCCTGGTCGGTACACGCCGCCCCCTCCACGGTCTGGGCGTAGGGGGCGAAGGCCCCCAGGCGGGCCTGGAGCGCCTCCCACACCGCGGGGGCCGTGGCCGCTGCGGCCGCGGTCACCATCAGCGCCGCGCACACCAGCGCGACCGCCGCCTTACTGACTGATCTTCTTGTTTTTTTCATCTCAGTTCCTCCTTCCATCATCCTGTAGAGCCGCTCCAGCTCCTCCGGCCGGGGCCCCAGCTGTTCCATCTCGCGCCTATACTCTTCCTTCAACCTCGTCCTCCTCCTTCAGCTTGTCCCGCAGCAGCTCCCTGGCCCGGAACAGGCGGGATTTCACCGTTCCCTGGCTCTTCCCCATGAGCCTGGCGATCTCGGCCACCGAATAGCCCTCATAATAGTATAGATGGACCGGGATCCGGTACCGGGCGGGCAGGGCCAGCACCGCTTCCGTCACGCCGCCCGGCTCCGGGGCCTCCGGGGCGGTCATGTCCCGCGTCAGCGGCTCCTCCCGCCCGCGCCAGGGCAGGCGGAACAGGTCGCTGGCGCAGTTGGCGGCCACCCGCAGCAGCCAGGCCTTGGCGTGGGCTCCGCTGTCAAAGGCCGGCCTGGTCTTGACCAGGCGGAGGAACACCTCCTGCGTCACGTCCTCCGCGTCCGCCCGGCTGCCCGTCCGGGCGTAGGCCAGGCGGTACACCGCCGGGGCGTACTCCCGGGCCAGCGCGCCGGGGTCGTTCCACGCTTCCTCCATAGGCTCCCTCCTCTGTGCCGTTCTGATGTTAATACGGAATCCGGCCCCCCTTTGGTTGCGTTTTGCCGGGAAAAATTTTGCGCGTCCCAATTCCTGGGCATAAGAAAACCGCCCGCCTGGGTCAGGCGGGCGGTTTTTTATTCTTCTGCGCTTTTGACCAACGCCTCTCCAGCCAGATAGATATCTCCGGCCCCGACGGTCAAAATGAGGTCCCCCGGCTGGGCCAGCCGCTTGAGCTTTTCCGTCACGTCCTCCAGGGTGGGGCAGAACACGCTGCCCGGGATCTTGGCCGCCAGGTCGGCGGAGGAGATGCCGATGTCGTTGTCCTCCCGGGCGGCGTAGATCTCCGCCAGCAGGGTGACGGCGGGCCGCTGGAGCACTTTTACAAAGTCGTCGAACAGCTCGTGGGTCCGGGAGTAGGTGTGGGGCTGGAAGGCGCAGATCACCCGCTTGAAGTTCAGCGCCGCCGCCGTGTCGAACAGCGCCGCCAGTTCCCCGGGGTGGTGGGCGTAGTCGTCGCACACCTCCGCCCCGTTGTACATCCCCTTATATTCAAACCGCCGCCCAGGGAGGCGGAAGTCCCGCATCCCGTCCTCCACCGCCCTGCCGGGCACCTTGAGGGCGATGGCGGCGGCGGACGCCGCCAGAGCGTTCTTCACATTGTGCATCCCCGGCACGGACAAATCCAGGTGGGCGTACTTCTTCCCGTGATACATCACATCAAAGGACCCAAACCCATGGTCCATGGACAAATTTTCTGCGTGCACGTCGCCTTTGTCCACGCCAAAGGTCATGACGGGCCGGGTCTCTCCCTTCAGGGTAAACATGGTGTTCTCGTCCTCGCAGTTGGCCACGATAAGCCCGTTCTCCGGCACCTTGTCGGCGAAGGCCCGGAAGGAACGCTCCACATCCGCCAGGTCCTTGAAGAAGTCCAGGTGGTCGGCCTCCACGTTGAGGATCACCGCCACGGTGGGGAAGAAGGACAAAAAGGAGTTGCAGTACTCGCAGGACTCCAGGATGATGGTGTCCCCCCGGCCCACCCGGTGGCCCGCCTCCAGCAGGGGCAGGGTGCCACCGATCATCACCGTGGGGTCCTTTTCCGCCGCCATGAAGATGTGGGTGCACATGGAGGTGGTGGTGGTCTTGCCGTGGGTGCCCGAGATGCACAGGGCATTCCTGTAGTCCCGCATGATGGCCCCCCAGGCCTGGGCCCGCTCGAACACCGGAATGCCGGCCTTCAGCGCGGCGGCGATCTCCGGGTTCTCGTTGTGGACGGCGGCGGTGCGCACCACGCAGTCCGCCCCCTTCACGCTCTCGGGCAGGTGGCCGATGACCACCGGGATGCCCAGCGAGCGCAAATGCAAAACCGTGGCGCTCTCCCGCTGGTCGGAGCCGGTGACTTTCACCCCCGCCCCGTGGAGCACCTCCGCCAGGGAGGCCATGGACACCCCGCCGATGCCCACCAGATGGGCCCTCTTCCCCGCCTGTAAATAGTCTCGGATGTTTTTCGTCTCCATACTCATTACCCCAATATATTCAGCGTCATAGCGCGTTTTCTCAATCAAACAATTTATTATACAATGGGCCGCAGGAAAATGCAACCATGAATCCAGTATAAGCAGGCGGGCCGGGATTTAGACGGGGTGGACGGGCCGTAACGACAAAAAATTTTCCCTCCACGCGCAAAAAAACGGCCCGGCGGTTTTCCCCTCCGCCGGGCCGTCCGTATCACCATCTGTCGTCCTGGAAATACAGGTTGATATCTCCCATGCCGCTCTCCAGCTCCAGCTTGTAGTCACCTTTGCCTTTGCGCTCGGCCTTGGTGCCCCGGCTGTCCCCGTTGACGGTCACGGTGCCCATGCCGGTCTTGGCCTCGTAGTCCCAATCCTTTTCCAGGCAGTCGATTTGGGCCTCCACTGTGCCCATGCCGGTCTTGGCGTCGAACTCCGCGCCGCTGTACGGCTCTGAGACACTCAGGGTCACGTCGCCCATACCGCTCTCCAGATCCACCTCGTCATGGGCGCGGATTTCATAGCACTCCACGTCGCCCAGCCCCGTCTCGGCCTCCAGCTTCCCTTCCAGCTCCAGGCCGCTGATAAACACATCACCCAGACCGATCTTTGCTTTAAGCTTGTTCAGCTGCCCCCCGTCCGGGATGGTGATGGTCACATTCATGGCGCTGGCGTTGACGCCAAACATATTTTTGAAGTCATCCCAGCTGCTGATTTCCACGTGCCCCGACCCGCCGCCGTCCCTGATCTTGAGCACGTCGTTTTTGACCTCCCACTTCAGGCTGTAGCCGCCCAGGGTGGCGTCTGAGTCGATATACAGGGTGTAGTCGTCGCCGCCTGTCACCGTCACGTTGGCGATGCTCACGTCCACGTCGATCTCGAGGAAGGGGTCCAGATAACCGTCCTGCATGGTCCAGAAGCCGGCACCGTCGTCCTCCATATAGACCGTGTCCTCGGTGGCCGTGCCGAACTGGGCCTTCTCTACCTCTTCTACCACCGCCGTCTGCTCCCCGGTGATGAAGGAGGCCACGTTCCGGCCCACAATGCCGCCGATCTGCGCAAACAGGGTCGCCGCCGACACCGCCACGATGGCCACGCACGCCAGAGTCGCCGCCAGCACCCAGGGCCACTTCTTACGCTTGGGGGGCGTCCAGCTGTCGGCCTGCTGCTGGGTGACATAGCCCCCCTCCACCGCCAGGCGGCAGGACAGCGCCCAGGGATCGCCCAGCTCCTGGACCACCTGAGCCTCCCGGTCCGGTCCGGCCTCCTCAAAATATTCCGCGTAGTAGCGCAGGATGTCCTGCCGCTCCCGCTCGGGCACCCAGCGGGCCAGGCCCTCCGCCAATTCCGCCAGATAAGTCAGTTTATCCAATTGCTTCATCCTCCTTCAAAAGCTCCTCCACGCCGTCCCGGAACCGCCTCCACTCCTGCCGCCGCCGGTCCAACTGCGTCCGGCCCACGGGGGTGATGGCGTAATACCGGCGGTTGCGGCCCTGATAGGGCCGGTCGTACACCTTCAACAGCCCGTCCCGCTGGAGCCGCCGCAGCACCGGGTACAGGGTGGACTCCGAGATATCCAGCCGGGACTTCACCTGCTGGGTGAGGATGTAGCCGTAGGCGTCCCCATGGGACAGCACTGCCAGCACACAGCCGTCCAGCAGCTGGGGGCCGATTGCAAAAGCCATATGACCACTCCTTTCGAGCAATATTATATTTCATATAATATTATCTTGTCAATATGGGAGCAGTCACTTTTACAAAATCTTAAAAAACGTAAAAGAGACATCCCCCGCAAAGAGGATGCCTCTTAAAAAGCACAAAGTCTAAAAGTTTCTTTTTTCGCTTCCTAAATTGTCACGCTCCGACTGTTCGCGGGCGCTCCGCGTTTCTCTGTTGTCACGCTGCGAAGCGGCCAGTGCGTTCGGTCGCTTTCCCTCCGACTCGGCCTGGTCTGCGGGCCGCCCTGCGGCCCTCCGCTCGGCCTCGCTCCGGTCCAAGCTCCTTCACTGTCCGCTTCTCCGCGCTTCTTAGTTCATCTGGTTCCTGCGGCCGATGTTCATGGTGCCGTCCTGCATATCGCCTACCCAGTCCAGGCTGCGCCCGGTGCCGTGGGCCACGCAGGAGATGGCGTCGTCGGCCACAAAGGTCTCGATGCCCGTATGGGACTCAATGAGCTTGTCGAAGCCCCACACCAGCGACCCGCCGCCGGTCATGATGATGCCGTTGCTGGAGATATCGGCCACCAGCTCTGGGGGAGTGCGCTCCAGCACACCGTGGATGGCCTCCAAAATCCGGGAGCAGGGCTCCTCGAACGCCTCGATCATCTCGCTGGAGGTGACGGAGAACACCCGGGGCAGGCCGGTCATGAGGCAGCGCCCCTTGACCTCCATGGAGATCTCCTCGGGGCGGGGGAACACGCAGCCGATGGTCATTTTCAGCTCCTCCGCCGTGCGGTCGCCGATGAGCACATTGTGCCGCTTGCGGATGTACTTCACCACCGCCTCGCTGAAGGCGTCGCCCGCCACCTTAATGGAGGCGGACTCCACGATGCCGGACAGGGAGATGACCGCGATGTCGGCGGTGCCGCCGCCGATGTCCACCACCATATGCCCGTCGGGCTGGGTGATGTCCACCCCCGCGCCGATGGCGGCGGCCAGGGGCTCCTCAATGAGGTACACCCGCCGGGCGCCGGCCTGGATGCCGGCGTCGATGACGGCGCGCTCCTCCACCTCGGTGATGCCGGAGGGCACACAGATGACCACCCGGGGCTTGAACAGGTGGACGGGGGCCACCTTGCGGATGAACTCCCGGAGCATCCGCTCGGTCATGTCGTAGTCGGAGATGACCCCGTCCCGCAGGGGGCGGATGGCCACGATATTGCCGGGGGTCTTGCCCAGCATCTGCTGGGCCTCGGTGCCCACCTTGAGCAGCTTGCCGGTGTTTTTGTCCAGGGCCACCACCGACGGCTCCCGCAGGACAATCCCCTTGTCCTTGATATAGACCAGCACGCTGGCGGTGCCCAAATCAATGCCGATATCCTTTGCAAACATAACGTTTCACTCCTGTATCAATCCTGCGCCCGGCCTCGTCCCTGATGAAGTCTGCCCATAAAGCGCTTTCGATAATCATATGGAAAACCCATTGCGGGTATACTCACTAATCATACCTGACAATTTCCGATTTTGCAAGTCCTTTTCCATGATAAGCCCCTTAATTTTTCCATAAGGTTTTATCCCATTATTTCCCGCTCTCGGGCAAAGAGCCTAAAAAAGCACGTCCCTTCACGGAACGCGCCAAAAATGACCCACATAAAGCATCTGGCCCCCAGCCGTCCTACATACGCGGCTGGGGGCCTACTTCTGGGTTTGATTGTCCAAGGGCGTGTACCTTCACTTTCTTCCGGACCTTCCGGATGGTTTTGCGTTGGGGTTCCGCCTGAAACTGTTGTCTCCCTGTTTCCTCAAACATTGGTAGGCTTCAGACTGAATCTGGCTTCCATCGCTTTTCAAAGCGTGTTTGGAACGAGCCGAGGCTACGTTTCACTTCGCGTTTCCCAATCGCAGAAAGAGTGGTGCGTTCGACGTTAGTACATTGGACTCACCTTTTCCTTTCTGTCTATACTATACGATATGGCCCCGGGTTTGTCAATAGTTTTTGTGAAATTTTTTCAATTTAATTATACCGGCCCCGCCAGAGGCGGGGCCGGTATGGTCATCCAATCTCTTCCAGCTCTCCGTCGTTCTCAATGGCCAGCCCGTACCAGCTCAGCCCGGTGTCCGCGGCGTCCCCAAAGGTGGAGTGGCGCTTTGCCACCATGGCCCAGGTGTTGTACCAGAACACATAGGTGATGTCCACATGGCTGGGGAGGATCTCCTCAATGATGGTCCTCAGCTGGTCAAAGCCCTCGGGGATACCCGCCACGTCGGGGAAGTACACCCTCACATAACCCGGCTGGTCCCCCTCCTCCGCCCGGGCGTTGAGCCCGCACCCCCGCAGGGTGTCGTTGATGGCCTCGGGGGTGAAGCTGTCGCCGCTGATGCGCAGCAGGGCGGCCAGGGCCTCCCGGCGCCGGGCCACGGTGGTGCACACCGGCCGGTAGGGCAGCAGGGCCTCCACCCGCTCCAGGCCGAAGTCCTGGGCGGTGGTCAGATTCATCTCCCGGGCGGTGTGCTCCAGATGCTCCTGCGCCCCGTCCAGCTCCCCGCCGTAGGCCGCCAGCTCCCCCCGGTTGATGGTGCCCGTCCGCAGGTCATACGTCCCCAGGGGGTGCAGCAGGGAAACCAGATAGTCCTCAAAGCTCAGCCTCACGTACCCTCACCGCCGCCTTCCGTGCCGCCGCTGTTTTCCGCGCCTTCATCGCTTCCCGTGCCGCCGCTTCCCGAGCTCTCATCGTTCTCCGTGCCGCCGGCTCCCTGCGGCGGCTGGGGGTCCTCCTGGGCGGGGGCCGCGCCGTTTTCAATGGTCAGCGTCCCCAGTACCGGCAGGGTGACATTGGTGAGGGGCAGGTCCTCCGCCGGGCTGATCAGCTGGCAGTTGGACACGCCCTCCACGGCGTAGATCAGGGAGATGAGCTGCGCCCGGGGCAAGGGCCGGCCCAGCCGCTCTCCGTTGAACCAGCCCTCCAGCACCCCCTGTACCGCTCCGGCCACGATGGCAAAGCTCCTGCCCTCCTCGGCCCACAGCTTGACGGACACGTTCACCGTCTGTACCGTGGGGGAGAGCACCTTGACGTCGCAGGCGATCTCCCGCACCTGCTCAAAGCGGTCCTGGAGGGCGTTCAGCAGCTCCTGACTGGGGACGCCCCCCTGGGCGGCGGGCACCACGTCCACCGTACCCACCCCCCGGTTTCGGGGGAGCACCGTCACCGCCGCCACCCCGTCGAAGGACAGGGCGGTCTGGCGGTAGAAGGCGTTGTTGGCCCCGTTGGCCAGCCGCTGGAAGGTGGCCAGCACCCGCTGGCGCAGGGCCTCGTCCCCCTCCTGGTCCTGGCCGTTGGAGAGCGCCCCGGGGTTGGCGCAGGCCGCCACCCCCATGGGGGGCAGGGCCATATACACGATGGTGCCCTGGCCCACGTTGCCCGCCGCCCCGGCCTCCACCGCCGTGACGGGCACCTCGCAGTACGCCTGGCCCGCCGGGATCACCCCGGCGGCATCGGTGGCAAAGCGCACCCCGCCCGCGGTCATGCACACGGTGTCACGGGGCACCTGGGTGTCCGACTCCCTGGCCTCGTCCACATAGAACCGCACCGTGCCCTGGGCCTTCACCGCCTTTCTCCGGGTCACCCCCCGCAGCTTGGCGTGCTTGTCCAGGTCCTCCCCCTGGGCAGTCTGGGGAAAGCACTGCCGCCTTGTCCACTCCGCCTGGACATACAGGCTGTAGAGCTGGGCGGCCACGGCGTAAAACCGCACCGCCAGCTCGCTGCTCCCCCCGGCGGTCTGGCCGGTCTGGGCCTGGAACTCCGAGGCCAGGCCCTGATAGATTTCCTCCAATGTAATCAAGCGCTCACTCCTCCCACCGGGCCGTCACCGACAGCGCCTGCCCCTGCCACAGCAGCTCTACCGTCACCATCAGCGCCTCCCGCTCCCAATACGCCGCCGCCCCGGTGACCGCCACGTCCTCCAGGCCGTCCAGCGCCTCCACGGCGTACTGTCTCACCAGCGTCCCCCATGCGGAGGGCTTTTCCCGCCGCAGCTCCCCCATCCGGCTGCCCAGCTGGGGGAGGAAGGGGAAGCTCCCCTTTCGGGCGGTGAGGCGGAAGAGCGCCTCGTTCACCAGCGCCTCCCCGTCCCGGACCACGGTGACGCCGCCGTTGCCGTCGGCCACATAATCCCTGTTTTTCAGCAGCAGACTCATCCAAGCCCCCCCAAAATCCGCAGAATAAGGGCGATGATGTACTCCTCCAGCGTCTGGCCGTTGACGTAGATCTCGCCCTCCAGCTCCACCTTTTCTCCCTGGACCAGGGCCTTGCCCTGGGCGGCGACGTCCACATTGTCGCCCAGGAGGGACAGGCGCTTGGCCTCCACCGTCACCGCGTCGGGCGCTCCGCCCCCCTGCCGCGCCCCCACCACGCAGGGGATCTCCCCCCTGCCCTGGATCACCAGCACCCGCTGGCCCACCTTGGGGGTCCAGTGATAACCCCCCGGGGCGTACACCTGGAGTCCCCGCCGCTCGCAGTCCAGCAGGGCGGCGGTCTCCCCGCCGCTCATGGTGATGACGCCCACCTGGCTCTCCCCCTGCTCGGCGGGCCGCTTGTGCTGTCCGCTCAGCCACATCGTAAAAACCTCCTTTTATCCACCCTTTGCCCCGTGGGACGCACCCTGCGGGGCCCCGGAAGGTCAAGGGCACTCCCCCGGGCAGCGGGTGGTTGAGTCCGGCTTTCTCTGCCGACAAATGGGTGTCCCTTCGATTTCCGGCCCACAGGGGCCTGCCTGAAAGCCGAAATATCCGTGAGTGGTCCTCCTTCACGCGCCTGCGGGATCCCTTGTACCGCCGGGGCGGCTGGTTGGGCCGTGCCTCTCAAATCATAGCGTCCGGCTCACCCAACACCAGGGTGGTGGTCAGCCCCCCGGCGCCGCAGGCCACCTCGGTCTGGGCGGCCCGATAGCGCCCGCTGGCCCCGCAGCCCTTCAGCTCCACCGACACCAGATCCCCCGGCCAGGCCAGAAATCCTCCGGCCAGGGTCAAGCGCATCCGCGCCCGCTCCCGCCGGGCGGCCCGGAGCTGGTAGTCGGCGGTGTAGCGCATGGCGGCGGAGCCGGTGGTGTTGGGCACGGTGACCACCCGCCGGGCGCGGCCCCCCTGGGCCAGAAACGCGGGGTCGGACACCCATTGGGTGCCCCCGGCGGTCCTCCGCCGCACCGCCACCTGGCTGAGCACCCCGTGGCGCTCCTCCCGGTACTCCCAGCCGTCCACCGGGTCCGCGTCCCCCACCAGCACCTCCCGGCCGTCCCCCGGAGGGTCCAGCACCAGCCGCCCCATCCGGTCAAACCGGGGCACCACCCCGCCGTAGTAGCAGGCGAACCGCCGCACCACGCTCCACTCGCTCTCGCCGCTGGCCACGGAGAACCCGGCCACCGCGGGCAGGCCGCCGCCCCCCACCGCCTCCACGCCGTAGGGGGACACATGGTCCCCCACGATGTCGGCCCGGGTGCACCACTGGTACTCGGCGGGCAGGGCCTCATTGTCCAGCAGCAGGGCGGCCATCCCCCGGCCGGACAGCTCCAGGTACAGCCCGTCCGCTGCGCAGATGACGGCGTACTCGTCCACCACCCCGGTGAACACCCGCTCCCCCTCCCACTCGGCGAAGAACCGGCAGGCGGCGCCCAGGGCCTTTTCCTGGCCTCGCTCCCACAGGCACCGCAGGAAGAAGCTGTCGCAGGGGGTATCGGTGCCGTAGCAGAATTTCCAGCTGAGGCTGGTGGGCAGCTCCAGCTCTCCGCCGCCCCCCAGCCTGACCCAGCATCTCATCATTTGAGCCTCACCTTCTGTCCCGGATAGATGAGGTTGGGGTTGCGAATGGCGGGGTTGAGCTCCACAATCCGGTTCAGGGACACCCCGTACCGCCGGGCCAGCTCCCACAGGGTGTCCCCCCGGACCACGGTGTGGTACTGGGCCTGGGCTTCTTCCGCCTTGGCCTGCGCGCCCTCCCCGCCGGACTGCTCCAGGGGCCGGGTGGACAGCGTGGGCCGTCCGGCGCCCCCCTCCACCTCCCAGAACTCAAAGGAGTATGCCACATAGTCCCGCCGGGGGGCCTGGCGCAGCTCCAGGGCGGCGAACCAGGCGGTGGTGGTCATCCACACCGGGTGGACCAGCACCCCCGGGGTCTCCTCATAGAACACGGTGGCCAGTCGCTTGAAGGTGTCGTAGGCGTGTTCCCCCACAAACTCCCCCTCTCCCCGGAGCACCCGCCGGGTCTGCCCCAGGCTCTGCAAATAGTGCAGGCCGAAAGGGATCTTGTGCACCGCCAGCTTGCGCTCAAAGGCGATGGTATACACCCTGGGGTTGTGGGGCCACACGAAATTTTTAAAACGCATGGGGGAAAGAATCATCTGCGCCCCCTCCTCTCGTTGTTGTCACGCTGCGAAGCGGCCAGGGCGCTCAGTCGCTTTCACTCCGACTCGGCCTGGTCTGCGGGGCGCACAGCGCCCCTTCGCTCGGCCTCGCTCCGCTCCAAGCTCCTTCGCTGTCCGCTTCTCCGCGCTTCCTCAAAAAATTTCCAGCCCGCCGTCGTATCTCCGGCTGTCCCGGCGGACCGCCCGGTCCAGCTCGTCCACGGTGAGCCGCCGGGGCGTCTCCGGCTCCCCCAGCCGGACCCCCTGCCCCGTCTGGGGGGCGGACAGGGCCTGGGGCGCGGGCCGCGCGGCCTGGGCGGCCCGGCGGTACAGCTCCTCCAGCCCCCACCCCGCCGGCTGCGGGGAGATGGCGGGGCCATCCTCCGCCGCCCCTCTGGTGGAAGCGTCCGTCCGCGCCAGCTCCACGTCCCCGGCCCCCGGCCTTCTCAGCAGCGCTGTCCCGTCGGGCCCCGCCACGAGCTGCTCCAGCCCGTCCCGCCAAAACTGCGCCGGAACAGGCTCCTCTGGGGCTGCCTCTGGCCCCGCGCCGTCCGCCGGGCCATCTCCGCCAGGGAGCTTTTCCAACCGCTCCGGCAGGGCGGCGGTTCCCGCCGTCCCCGCCGGTGCCTTCAGGTCCGCCGGGAGGTCCTCCGTCTCTGCCGGGGTCATCGCTTCCGCTGTTTCGTCCCCCTGAGACCCGGCCTGTGTCTCTATCTCCGGCGGGGGCGGGGCGGGGGCCGTTCCCTCTGTTCTCAGCTCCAGCGCGTCCTTATACTCGTCCTCGTCCCCATCGTCCCGCATCGATCCCAGCAGCTCCTCCAAATAGTCAACCAGCGCCCCCGCCCCCCTTCAGCGCCCGAAACCGGGCCCAGTCAAACCCTGTGTTCACCGACCAGCTCTCCCTGGGCGCGCCGCACACGGGGCAGGGCTCCTCCTCCGCCCTCTGGCGGCAGTCGGGGCACAGCCTGGAAAGCTCCTCCTCCTGGTCCAGGGCCAGGTTGAGGGCGCACCACAGGTAGTCCCTGTCTGTCATCCGTTTTGCCCGCTCCTCGGTGGGCAGAGCGCCGAACAGGCGGAGCACGCGCCACTGAAGGCGCTCATAAGGCGCGTGCTCCAGGCTTTTTTTCGCCGGGAGATCTCCTCTTCCCCGTCCAGGGCGGAGGGGTTGCACTCCCGGTTGAGCTGGGCCCAGCGCTGGGCCAGCCGGGCGATGTCCTCCACCCGCAGGGCGTTCAAAACGGCCTGCCCGTCCTCAAAAACGGGCTTTCCCTTCCGCTCCAGGGCCCGGGCGATGAGGCAGGCGTTGCGGCACAGGGCCCGTTCCCGGCCGTCCCGGGCCAGGGCGTCCCCCTCCCGCCGGGCCTCCAGCACCTCCCGGGCGGACAGCAGCCGCAGCTCCCCCTCCTTGAGCCTCACCCGGTCCGGACCGGTCCAAAACCCGCCGTCCATTTACGCCGCCGTCTCCATCCGGCGCCCGGCCACCAGGGTGAGCTTTTCCACCACCATCTTGCCCAGCTGGGCGTCCTCCTGGATGTCGCTCCACTGGCAGTCGGAGTAGATCACCTTGCGGTCGGGCTTGCAGATGACCAGGGAGAAGTCGCGCATCTTGTAGAAGTCCAGCCCGTCGGCGATGGCCTGGTCGGTGGCGTACAGCCGGGTGAGCTGGATGATGTAGCTCTGGGGCCCCTGGACGGTGGCCACGGGCTCCTCCTCCCCGAAGGCCTCCACGGAGTAGGAGCTGCGGGTGGTCTTGCAGTTATAGCTTTGCACCACAGCCACCTTTTTCCCGTCCAGCTCCAGCCAGATGTCGGAGCTGGTGGGGAATCCCGCCGCCCGCAGCCCCGCGTTGATGGTCTGATCCATTCAAATTCCTCCTCACACGGTTATATGGGCCGACAGCCACACCTGGTTGAGCCCGTGGGCCACGGTAAAGGCGAATTCCACCAGGCACACGGTGGGGTCGCTTTCCAGGGCGGACACGGTCACGTCCTCATAGCTGTCGATGATCTCCCGGCTGACCCGTTTTTCCAGCTCCATCACCACCAGGGAGCGGATGGCGCCCCGGCTCTGGACGGTGTTTTTTGCCCGGCTGAACTTGGCGCGCAGGGCGTTGCGGATGCCGGGGATCACCTCGTCCACCACCAGGACGGTGGTCAGCTCCCGCCAGGTGGCGTCCACCGCGCCGCCGGTCTTGGTCCGGGTGGTGACCCCCCGCACCACGTAGCAGGCCCCCGCCAGGGTCTCCAGGGGGGTGACGCCCCCCTGGACCAGCAGGTCGATGTCCCCGTCGTCATAGCTGGCCTCCAGCCCCTCCAGCCCGTAGAGCTGGGCGCCGCCCAGGGGCAGGGCGGGGTCCGCGCTCCCGGCGATGGCTCCTGCCGCCGCGGCGGCGCACAGCGCCCCGCCGGAGCCGTCCCCGGCGCCGGGGGCCACCAGCACCATCCGCTCGCTGTTGAGCCCGGACGCGCGCTGGATGAGCTGGGCCACGGTCTCCTCGGCCGCGCCGCCCACCACGGCGATGCGCTCCCGTCGGGCGGCGGAGCACTCCTCCACCGCCGTTTTCAACGCCTGCTGGACGCTCAGGGTGGTGCTGTCGCACACCACCACGCCCACGTCCTCCAGCGCCGCCATCACGGCGAAGGCGTCGTCATAGTCCTCCCCGGCGGGGATGCCGTACACCACCCCCGCGCCGTTGCGGATGGCCAGCTGGGCCATCCGGCTGAGCAGGCAGTCGCCCACGTCCGCCGCGGCCCGGCTGAAGCTGGTCCACTGGTAGCAGGGCTCCAGATTCGTTTTGTTCAGCTTGGCCACCACCGCCACATTGCCGCCCCCCGCTGCGGCGGCGGTGAGGCTGGACGCCTCGTAGGAGGAATACACCCCCGGTCTCTCATGCTTGGTCACCGCGCTCATCTCACTCTTCCTTTCACTTCAAAATCGGTAAAGGTCCCGGACTCCTCGTCCGCCCGGGCGGTGAGCCAGGCCCCGCACCGGCACAGCACCTCCTGCCGGTACAGCCCGTCTCGCTCCAGGAACTCCACCCGCCCGGTCTGGACCTCCAGGGCGGCCAGTCCCGCCGCCCCCCGGCACACCAGGGTCTCCACAGCGGTCTCCGCCGCCCTTCGGCAGGCCTCGCCGCCCCCGTCCCTGGGGGCGAAGATGTCCAGGGCCAGGGTGAGCTCCGCCTCCTGGCCATAGACCTCCCGCTCCTGCCCGTCTGGGCCCTTCTCCACGCCCAGGTAGTTCTGAAGCCCGCCGGGGGCGCACACCGCCCTGCTGAGGGCCACGGCGGCCACGGCCTCCCGCCACCGGGGGGCCCGGTCACAGTCCATGGCGGTGACGGCGTTGAGCCCCGCCTGGCGCAGCTGGTCCGCCACCGCCTCCCGCCACGCGCTCAGCGCCCCGTTCACGGCGCGTTCTCCCCGCAGGGCCGCAGGGCCAGCCACAGGTGGGTGACCTGTCCGCCCACCCAGATGGGCCGCACGGTCATCACCTCATACTTCTGGCCGCCCCACTCCAGCCAGCCCCCGGGCCCGATCTGGTCCATGGGCAGCCCCGGCTCGGCCAGCCCCAAGAACTGATCCCGGGAGAAACTGCCCAGGGCCCCCGCGGTGTACTGCCAGTCCGCCTTTGTCATGGGCTGGACGATGGCCATGCCCCGGCCCGCCTCGGCCCCGTCCGCCTTCCGGCACACCATCTCCTGCCCGTAGGTCCTGATGACCCACTCAAACGCCTCGATCAACCTTCCACCCCCCGAAACACAAACCCCTCGTCTTTGAAATAGGGCGCCATCAGCTCGAAGGCCCGTTGGGCCAGCCCCGCGCCGCCGGAGGCGCCCCCCTCCCGGCGTATGGAGATGTCCCCCGCCGACAGGGCGGTGACGCCCTCCAGCCCCCGGCCCGTCCGCAGCCAGTCCATCACCAGCCAGGCGGCCGCCAGGGGGTAGGCGCCCTGGCAGTCCTCCGCCGTCAGTCCATCCTTGAGCCTCCGGTCCAGGGTCCGGCAGGCGGCGGCGCACAGGGTGCGCAAAGTTTCCTCGTCTTGGCCCGCGCCCCCCAGGGCCTGGACCAGCTCCATCACCTGCTCCATCATGGCCCGCCTCCTAGATCAAGAAGGCCCCGTCGCGGATGTCCTGGGGCACGTCCTCCCGGCCGTAGCTGAGCTGCACCCCCGGCCCGAACAGCCTGCCGGTCCTGCCACGGTACAGCTTGATGAGTCCCAGCAGCTCCTCCTCGTCCAGCCTTGCGGCCACCTTTTCCAGCAGGGCGTGTCCAGCCTCGGGCTCGGCGATGCCCGCCAGGCGCACCATCTCGGCGCGCAGGCTTTTCAGGTACTTCCGGCCCAGCCTGGCCTCGTCCTCCAGCCGCCGTCCGGCGCTCTTGATGACCCCGGCCTTTCTCTGGGCGGGGACGGCCACAAAAGACCACTCGTACACGTCGGAGGCCCCGGTGAGCACCCCGTGGCACACCTGTCCGCCGTACTCCTCCCCCTTTTCGTGGGGGCAGGCGTCCAGCTCCTGGCCGCAGATGGAGCACACCACCCGCTCCACGGCGCAGCCCACGCTGACCTCCCGCTTGATGCCGCCGTCGATCTCGGCGATGAGGGCGGCGTTCTCGGCGGTGCGCATCATGTAGGCCCACCCCTTGAGATAGCGGTAGGGCCTTCCGTCGGAGGTGAGGGACCCGTCCCCGCCAATGACCTCCGTACGGTAAATCCGGGCGGTCTGGCCCCGGGCGGACCACTGGTGGTCGAACACCCCGGACACCCCCACGAACATGGGGGCCAGCTGGTCCAGGGTGCCGTCGTCAAACCGCTCGAAGTCCCGGTCCACGTCGTTGTCGCACAGCCGCAGGGCGAAGGTGTACACCTCATCCGCCCCCAGCTCCCGGCGGCTGAGGGCGTTGATAAGGGCCAGCTCCTCCCCGTCCGGCGTGCCGATGGCCTTCACCGCCGCGTCCTTACAAATCTCCATCCTGTCTCTCCTCCTCCACGGCCCTGGCCTGGGCGCGGTAGAGCGCCGCCTTGGCCTCGGACTCCTCGTCCTGCAAATTCACGTCCAGCCAGTCCACATCCACCCGGTCGTCGTATCCCTTCAGCCGGAGCCACCACTCGCACACCCGCTCCACCACCGGCTCCAAGCTGCGCCGGATGGCGGCGATCTCGCTGGTGAGGATGTCGGCCTGCTGGGAGCTCATCCGCTCGGTGGACGACCAGCTCAGCCCCAGCAGGAAGGGGGGGATGCCGGTCTTGGCCACCAGCTGCTCCAAAATCTGGCGCACGGGGACCTCGCTGTCCAGCACCTGGTTGTCCGCCCCGATGGCCCGTATGTCCACATCCCCGGCGCAGACAAAGTCTCGGACAGCTCCGTCCCGGCCCGCCTGCATGGCGGCGCCCCACTCCCGGGCCACCACATCGCACCGCTCCTGGGCGGCGGAGCCGTCCTCTCCCTTGCACACCACGGCGAAGCGCACGTTGCCCATCCGCTCCCAGTTTTTCCCAGTGGCCTCAAAGATCTTCACCAAAATCTCCGCCAAAAAGGGCATGGAGCGCAGCATGGATGACCCATAGGGGGCCCCCGCCTCAGGCTGGAAGGGGGTGAACAGCAGCAGCTCCTGCCGCTCCGGCTCCCGCACCGTCCCATCGGAGTCCCGGACGCACAGGGTAAAGTCAAGGGGGCTGTCCCCCTCGCGGATCTCAATGCGCTCCACATCGGCGCACAGCAGGGCAGCGATGTTCCGGCCGTCCAGGGCGGGGACGATCTCGCCCACCGCCCGGCCGCACACCAGCATGGAGCTCAGGTACTGGTCCAGGAACGCCTGAATGCCCCGCTGGCCCCTGCCCACGCTCACCGTGCGCAAAAACCGCTCCAGCCCCTCCTGGGCGCCGCCGTCCCGGCAGACGACCTTTACCCCGCCGCACAGCCGCACCAGCTTGCAGATGGCGGCGTCCACCACGGGCACCGCCTCCCGGATGGCCCGGTATAGGGCGGTCTCCCCCCGGCCCAGGGGCACATAGCCGTCCAGCTGGACAAAGGGGTGGCGGCCGGCGTCCCGGAGCTGGACAACTGCCGCGGGGGCGCCGGCGGAGCGTTTCCCCCTGCCGCCCATCAGACGCTCAGCACCCGGCTGGCGTCCTCAAAGATCTTGGCGTAGCCGGAGATGGTGGTGATGGCGGCCCGCTCCAGCTGGCGGTCGATGAGCTTGTCGTACTCCACCATCACGTCGCCGGCCTTGACCATCTCCAGGGCGTAGTTTTTGTCCAGGCCGATGATCTTGCCCTCGGGCACGGCGGAGGTGCGCAGCACCTTGGCCCCCATGGGGGTGATGAGCTTGCCGGTGCCGTGGAAGTCCAGGCCCGCGGCGGCGTCCTGCATCTGGCTGAGGCCCAGCAGCATGGGCATGGTGTCGGTGCCCACCAGCAGGGTGTTGAGCTGATAGGGCTCGAAGCTGTTCCAGAAGGCCAGCAGGTCGCCGTAGGTGAGCTTGTCCGCGGTCTCCACGCTGCTGGCCTTGGCGGCGTTGTTGTTGCCGTCGCCGTTGACGATGACGTCGATGGCGTCCTCCAGGTGCATCCGCCCGATCTGGGCGCCGATCTGCCGCAGGGTGACGGAGAACAAATCCAGCTTCTGGAATCGGATGGCCTCATAGGAGGCCACCAGCATCCTGCCCCGCTTGTGGAGCTTCACCAGGCTGTCCCGGGTGCGCACGGTGGTCTGGGGGATGGCGGCGCCCTCGGCCACCTGCTTGAGCTGCTTCTCATCCTCGGGCACGGAGGTGATGGAGCGGTAGTCCATCCCCTCGATGAGGGTCTCGGTGGCGGTGATGTCGGGGAGGATGTTGGCCTCCTCCATGCCCACCTTCACGGCCCGGGCGATGTACTCGGGGAAAAGCACCGCCGATTGGGAGGTGGAGAAGAACTTATCCACCAGGTCGGACCCGGCCCCCTTGACCCGGATGTCGAACCGCTTGAGCTGCCTCTGATAGGCGTCCAGCCCCTCCAGGGCGGTGCCCCGGTACTGCTCGCTGGGGTCCAGCTTTTCCAGCACCTGGGTAAAGGACCTGCCCGCCTCGTGGTACATGCCCTTTTCCAACTTCACATTGTCAAATCTCTGTGCCATCAATAGCTCCTCCTTTGTATGTCCGTTTTGTTGTCACGCCGCGCCTGTTCGCGACGCGCGGTTTCCCTCCGCCTCGGCCTGGTCTCCGGCCCGCTGCGCGGGCCTGCGCTCGGCCTCGCTCCGGTCCATCCGCGCTGCTCACGACGGCTCCGCGCTTCTTTACAGCTTAATGACAGCGGTTTTTGCCGTGGTATCCACCGCCAGCACCAGGAACTTCAGCCCGCCGGTGGTGACGACTGTCACGCCGCCCGTGCCGTCGCAGGCCAGGGTCTGCCAGCCCGCCGTCGGGGCGGTGGTGCCGGTGTAGCTCACCTTGGCCGCGCCGCCGATCTGGACCGCGGCCGCGCCGCCCCGCGCGCTGCCCAGCACCACGCCGCAGGGCAGGGCGTTGGCCGCGCCCTTGCCCACGGTGCCGCTGGCGGTGAGGGCCACCACCATGCCGGGCTGGACCTCGCCCGCCACCTGGAAGGTGGCGGTTGTCTGACCGATTCCCTCGAAACAGATGTCCATGCTCATACTCCTCTCTCAGTGAGAAAATTTATAGAAATCCCCGTTTGGGGTATTTCCCTTTGGGGACCTACTTTCTGCTTGTGCAGAAAGTAGGCAAAGACACACTTAAGGGGGATGCCTCCGGATGGAATCGGCCCCAAGGGCGGGCCAATTCCATAGTCGGCCTCCCCCTTAAGAATCCCCGTTTTACGGGGGAGCCTGGTACGGTCATCGGGCGGTAACCTTCCGGCGCGTAGGGCCTTCGACGCGGTGCCCCCTATTGGCGCTTCCGCCGGTGTTTGGGCACTGAAAGGCAGGCAGGGTCCACCTCCCGCGCCTGCGTGGGCGCACCGTCTGAGCCCGGGCTGGCGTGCCCCCGGTTTCCCGCCCCGCGAACGAGGGCCGAGGGTTGGAGTGGTTGGCGCAGGCCCGAGAGAGGGGGGCGGGAACCGGGGGCCGTCCTCCGCCCGCAGGTGGAACCTGCCCGAGGGGCCCTTGGCGGTGTTTAAAACACCGCCCGCTCCACAAACCGGGCGGTATATTCGTCCCCGCAGTCCATGGCCATGACGAAATAGCGGATGTCGTCCATGGCGTGGTCGTGTTCCTTGCGCACCCGGTCCTCTCCGGACTCCTCCCAGCGGTACATGGCGAACTCCCTGGCCGCCGCCTGGCACCCCTTGCAGATGACGATCTTCCCGGATCTCAGCGCCTGGGCGGTGCGGCGGATGCCCTCCAGCACCCGGTTGTCCGCCTTCCGCACGTTCCAGCCCTCCCGCCGCAGGGCCTCGATAAAGCTGGCGGCGGAGGGGTCCGCGATGACCATTTCGATACAACGCCCCCCGGCCAATTTTTTTAAATCCTCCACATATTCCCCGTCGGTTTTTTGCCGTCCCCGCTCCCGGGCGTCGTAGTAGAATTCCTTTACCCGATACCAGCGATCCCCCAATTCCCCCCACAGGCCAAAGGAGGCCGGGTTCCTGGTGCCGTAATCGCAGGAGACGCGCCACCGGGAGAAGGGCCCCTCCGGGGCCTCCGGCATCGCCTCTGGGTGGAAGAAGTCGTAGACCAGCCCCTCAGCGGCCACCCATTCCCCCAGCACATACCGCCGGTAGAAGGTGCCCTGAAACATTCTTTCATACCGCTCCCGCACCATGGGGGACAGCCCCGGGTTGTCCTCCATGGTAAAGTGGAGGTAGAGCGCTTTTTTCTCCCGGGCCTTGCAGATCCACTCCTTGTAAAACCAGTGCTCCGGTCCCGCCGGATTGCAGGAGAACCAGAGCCTTCCCCCCGCCACGGAGCACCGGGCGGCGGCCTGCTCCACAAAGGAGCGGGGCATCAGCGCCGCCTCGTCCAGCAGCGCGCCCGCCAGCGTCACCCCCTGGATGGAGGCGCAGCTGCCCTCGTCCCCGCCGCCGTAGAGGTAGAAGGTGTTTTCCCGTCCGCCTCCCCGGAGCGTCACCTCATTCCGGCTGATTTTCTCCTCCCACCGAAACCCCAGCCCCTCCAGTACGGGCCGGACCTGCCCCAGCAGGTTGCGCCGCACCCCGTTGATGGACACGGCGCACAGCCCAAAGCGCTGCCGCTGGAACCGGGCCATGGCCCACAGGAAAAAGGACACGCTGAGGGCGAAGGTTTTGCCGGACCGCACCGCCCCGTCGCAGATAACGGCGTCAAATCCGTCCTCCCTCCACCAGTCCAGCACCCTGCGCTGTTTGGGGGAGAATCGCAGTTTTTTCACTCCTCATCGCCGTCCGGAGTCTGGTACAGCCCGTCCAGCAAGTCCTTTAGCGCGCCGTCCCGGCGCTCCTCCAGCAGCTCCCGCAGCATGGCCAGCACCCGCACCTTGTCCACAAACTTGGCCTCGAAGGCGCCGTTGGCGCTGCGCCTGAGCTCCACCACCCCGGTGAGGTCCAGCGCGTCCACCCGCTCCGCCTCCTCGTCCTCCAAAAAGGCCAGCTTCACCACGTCGTTGTTTTTCCACTCCGCCAGCTGCCGCAGGTACTCCAGCAGCTCCTCCCGTCCCAGTTCCTCCCGTTTTTCCTTTTTGTGCTCCAAGCCAAACCACCTCGCGTCGCCGCTGGGAACCCCGTCTTTGTTGTCCGCTCCAATGCAAGGCATAAAAAAATTCCGAAGCAGGCTCTGCTTCGGAATTTCTGGCATCTATTTTATTGTCACGCTGCGCCTGTTCGCGACGCGCGGCTTCCCTCCGACTCGGGCTGGTCTCCGGGCCGCTCTGCGGCCCTGCGCCCACCCTCGCTCCGGTCCATCCGCGCTGCTCACGACGGCTCCGCGCTTCTTATTTGTGGTAATCCGACCCCTCCTGGATTTTGAACGCCCGGTAGATCTGCTCCAGCAGCATCACCCGGGCCAGGTGGTGGGGAAAGGTCATGGGGGACATGGACAGGGTGGCCCAGGCCCCGGCCTTGATGGAGGGGTGCAGTCCGTAGGACCCGCCGATGACGAACACCAGGTGCTTAGAGGCGTTGTGGCTCCAGGTGGAGATCATGGCGGCCAGCTCCTCGCTGGAGCGCGTTTTCCCCTCGACGGCCAGGGCGATCACGGTGGAGTTGGGCGGGATCTTCCCCCGGATGGCGTCCCCCTCCTTCTCCATCGCCGCCAGAATCTCCCCCAGGGAGGGATTTTTGGACAGCTTCTGCTCCGCCAGCTCCACAATGCTCAGCTTGCAGTAGCCCTTCAGCCGCTTGGCGTACTCCGCGGCGGCCTCCTGGTAGAATTTTTCCTTCAGCTTTCCCACACAGATCACGGTAACGTCAACCATAGTTGCCCCTCCCATTCACGCTCCGATTGGCTGCACAACGGGCCGCTTTCGCTCTGACTCGGACAAAACCCGCCCCCGTCGCACGGTGGCGGGGCTTTTGTCCTCGCTTCGTTCCAAGCTCCTCTGTGCGGCTATCGCCGCGCTATACCTCAAACCATCCGGCACACTCGTTTCTGGGCGCGGCAACCAGCTCCACGTCCCGCTCTCTCAGCCCCAGCTCACCCAAGGCCCTTTTGGCCGCCTCCAGGGCCAGCCCGGGGCGGTTGTTCTCCTGGGACAGGTGGGCCAGGATCACCCGCTGGGCCCCCTGTCCGGCCGCCCAGGCGGCCAGCTCCCCTCCCATCTCGTTGGACAGATGGCCCCGCTCCCCCCGGATGCGGACCTGGAGGTGGAGGGGATAGGGCCCCGTTCTCAGCATCTCGGGATCGTAGTTGAACTCTCCGATGAGGGTGTGGGCGCCCCCCACCCCCTCCCGGGCCTGGGGGGTGACCACCCCGGTGTCGGTACAAAGTGCCAGCTTCCGCCTCCCATCCGTCACCCAGTACCCCACCGGGCAGGCGCAGTCGTGGCTGGTGGCGAAGGTGCCCACCTCCAGGGCGCCCAGGGCGAAGCGCTGGCCGGGCTCGAACACCCGGAACCGCTCCACCAGCCCCTCCCACCGCGCGCACAGCGCGCAGGCGGTGGGCTCGGCGGTGAACAGCGGCGCGGCCGTCTGGCGGCACAGCACGGGCAGGGCGGCCACGTGGTCGGTGTGCTCATGGGTGAGCAGCACCCCCGCCACATGCCGCAGCTCCAGCCCCAGGGCCTTGAGCCCCTGGGAGATGCGGCGGGCGGATATGCCCGCGTCGATGAGAATATGTACCTGCCCGTCACTGACCACGGCGCAGTTTCCCGACGACCCGCTGGCCAGCGTGGCCACCTTCAGCATGGCGTTTTGCCCCCATTTCTCTCTTCCGTTCACAAACAAGCCGGAAAGGATACCGTCCTTTCCGGCGAAAACACCTATATTGCGCTAGTATTCACGCTGCACAGGCGGCTGACCGCTCGGTCGCTTTCGCTCCGACTCGGACAAAACCCGCCTCCGCTGCGCGGCGGCTGGGTTTTCCCCTCGCTCCGCTCCAAGCTTCCTCGCAGCCCCCTGCTCCGCGCTATCAGCCGACAGCGCTGACCTTTCCCCGCTCGGGGTCGGGCACCTCCACCACCCGGATGTCCGCGCCGATGCCGGACAGCTTGCCGATGATGTCCTCGTAGCCCCGCTCGATGTGCTTCACATTGGACAGCTCGCTGGTGCCCTGGGCGGCCAGTCCGGCGATAATCATACCCGCCCCGGCCCGCAGGTCGCAGGCCTCCATGGGCGCGCCGGTGAGCTGTTCCACGCCCTCGATGATGGCGATTTTGCCGTCCACCTGGATCTTGGCCCCCAGGCGGCGGAATTCCTCGGTGTAGCGGTAGCGGTTGTCCCACACCCCCTCGGTGATGACGCTGGTGCCCTTCGCCAGGCACAGCACCGCCGCGATCTGGGGGTGCATATCGGTGGGAAAGCCGGGGTAGAACATGGTCTTGACGTTGGTGCGCTGGAGGGGGCCGTTGCGCCGGACAATGACGCTGTCCCCCTGCTCCTCCACCTCGGCGCCCATCTCCACCAGCTTGGCGGTGATGCACTCCAGGTGCTTGGGGATGACGTTGCACACCCGCACCTCGCCGCCGGCGGCGGTGACGGCGGCCATATAGGTGCCCGCCTCAATCTGGTCGGGGATGATGGAGTACTCTCCGCCCCGCAGCCTGTCCACGCCCCGGATTTTGATCATATCGGTGCCCGCGCCGGTGATGTCGGCCCCCATGGAGTTGAGGAAGTTGGCCAGATCCACGATATGGGGCTCCCGGGCGGTATTTTCAATGATGGTGGTGCCCTCGGCCAGCACGGCGGCCAGCATCAGGTTCATGGTGGCGCCCACGCTGGCCACATCCAGGTAGATCTGGCTGCCCTTCATGCGCCCGCCCTTGGCGGCGGCGCACATATAGCCCTTTTCCACCTTGACCTCGGCCCCCAGGGCGGCGAAGCCCTTGAGATGCTGGTCGATGGGGCGGCTGCCGAAGTCGCACCCGCCCGGCAGGGGCACCTCGCCCCGGCCGAACCGGCCCAGCATGGCGCCCATCAGATAGTAGCTGGCCCGGAGCTTCCGCCCCGCGTCGTAGGGCACCGTCATGCACTTCGCCCCGGTGCAGTCCACCTCCACGGTGGTCCGGTTGATCATGCGCACGCTGGCGCCCAAATCCCGCAGGATGTTCAGCAGCAGATCCACATCACTGATGGCGGGAATATTTTCAATGCGGCAGGGCCCCTCCACCAGCAGGGCGGCGGGGATAATACCGACGGCGGCGTTCTTGGCTCCGCTGATCTCAACCTTACCATACAGCGGACGTCCGCCGTGAATCACATACTTTTTCAAATCAGCACCTCTGACTCCCGGCGGCACCGGGTTTATTCGTAAAAGAGGGTCCGTCCCTCTTAAAAAACCGCGCTAAGAAAGCCGCTCAACCATAGCCTTCGCCAGGGAGCCCGCTTTCCAACTTCACATTATAGCACCGCGCATAAGTAAAGGCAACCAAAACTTTCATAGTTTCCCGACCATCCCTGTCATTTCTCCCATCCCACCATATTTTGCCCCCGCTCCCCCCGGATATTCCGGGAAAATTGTGAATTTTCTTCGATACCCCTTGCAAAATCCAAACGAGTGTATTATCATACGGTTAGCACTCGGTTATCAAGAGTGCTAAAACAATCGTTTTCAAAAATTTTTTATATACGAGGTGCGCGAATCATGGCAAAAAAGCAGTTCAAAGCGGAATCCAAGCGTCTGATGGATTTGATGATCAACTCCATCTACACCCACAAGGAGATCTTCCTCCGGGAGATCATCTCCAACGCCAGCGACGCCATCGACAAGCTGGCCTACCTCTCCCTGACCGACGACACGGTGAAGGCCAAGCGGGGCGACCTGCGCATCACCGTCACCCCGGACAAGGAGGCCCGCACCCTGACCGTCTCCGACAACGGCGTGGGCATGACGGAGGAGGAGCTGGAGAAGAACCTGGGCACCATCGCGCGCAGCGGCTCCCTCCAGTTCAAGCAGGACATGGGTCAGGACGAAAAGAGCGCCGCGGACATCATCGGCCAGTTCGGCGTGGGCTTCTATTCCGCCTTCATGGTGGCCGACGAGGTGACGGTAATCACCCGCCGCCACGGGGAGGACGTGGCTCACTGCTGGAAGTCCTCCGGCGCAGACGGCTATACCATCACCGAGTGTGAGAAGGACGAGCCGGGCACCGACGTCATCATGCGCCTGAAGCCGGACACCGAGGACGAGCGCTATGGCGAGTATCTGGAGACGGGCCGCCTCCAGAACCTCATTAAAAAGTATTCCGACTACATCCGCCACCCCATCCGCATGGAGGTGGAGGACTACCGGGAGAAGGAGAGGCCGGAGGACGCCGGGGAGGACTACAAGCCGGAGTGGGAGACGGTGGTGGAGGAAAAGACCATCAACTCCATGGTCCCCCTGTGGCAGCGCCCCCGCTCCAAGGTGAAGCAGGAGGAGTATGACCGTTTTTATCAGGAAAAATTCTCCGACTGGCAGTCCCCTCTGGCCACCATCACCACCTCCTCCGAGGGCACGGTGACCTTCAAGGCCCTGCTGTTCATCCCCTCCGCCACCCCCTACGACTTCTACACCCGGGAGTATGAGAAGGGCCTCCAGCTCTACTCCTCCGGGGTGCTCATCATGGACAAGTGCGCCGACCTGCTCCCCGACTGCTTCCGCTTCGTGAAGGGCGTGGTGGACTCCCCCGACTTCTCGCTGAACATCTCCCGGGAGATGCTCCAGCACGACCGTCAGCTGAAGATCATCGCCACAGCCCTGGAGAAAAAGATTAAGAACGAGCTGGTCAAGCTGATGAAGGATGACCGGGAGAAGTACGAGAAGTTCTGGTCCGCCTTTGGCCGCCAGCTGAAGTACAGCGTCACCGAGGGCTACGGGGCCAAGAAGGAGCTTTTGCAGGACCTGCTGTTGTTTACCACCTCCAAGGAGGGCAGGCTGGCCTCCCTGGCGGAGTACGTGGAGCGCATGGGCGAGGGCCAGGAGTTCATCTACTACGTCTGCGCCGACACCAAGGAGCAGGCCGCCCGCCTGCCCCAGGTGGAGCGCGTCGCCGACAAGGGCTGGGAGATCCTCTACCTGACGGAGGAGGTGGACGAATTCGTCATGCAGGCCCTTCAAGAGGTGTCCGGCAAGAAGCTGAAATCCGTCTCCGACCCCGACGCTCTCCCCGAGACCGAGGAGGAAAAGGCGGAGCAGGAGAAGCAGGCTGAGGAGAACAAGAGCGTCCTGGACTTTGTGAAGGAGACCCTGGGCGAGCGGGTCCACCAGGTCCGGGTGTCCAAGATCTTAAAGACGGCCCCGGTGTGCATGACGGCGGACGGCCCCATGTCGCTGGAGATGGAGAAGTATTTCTCCAAGCTGGAGGGGGCCTCCCCCATGGGGGCCATGAAGGCCCAGCGGGTGCTGGAGCTCAACCCCTCCTCCGCCGCCTTCGGGGCGCTGAAGGCCGCCCTGGACGCGGGGGACAAGGACCGCGCCGCCAAGTACGCGCAGGTGCTCTACCACCAGGCCCTGCTCATCGCGGGCCTGCCCATCGACGACCCGGCGGCCTATACCGAGCTGGTGTGCTCTCTGATGGACTGACGCCATTCCAAGCCAAAACCCCCGGACCCTCCGCGCGGAGGGTCCGGGGGTTTTTCTCTTTCCGCCCGTGTCCGGAACCGGGCCATCACAGCTTGAATTTGACCACGGCCCGGCTCACCGGCATGGACTGCCCCAGCCGCGCCTTGACCATGTGGGCGTCCTCGGGGAACGCGATGAGCACGTCCTCCTCCATGGGCAGCCAGGCCCGCCCCCTCCGCCGACGGCGTCAAGTCCGCGGTGGACTGGGATCTGTGCTTCGCGGGCACCAACGCCCTGACCGTGTTCTCCCAGTGGCCCGTGCTGCCCAAGCACTGCCTGGAGAACGTGCCCCCCGAGAACTTCGCCGCCGACACCCACTGGGCGTCCCGCGCCGCGGTCGCCACCATGCTGCAGCGTTTTGTGACCGTGATTACCAAGTAAAACAGCCCTCAGAATTGCCAAACCGCAAAAACTCTCCTGATTTTCACGGAAATCAGGAGAGTTTTTTCAACCCGAGGGGACCCGCTCAGGGCCCGCCGTGCAGCAAAACGTTGGCGGTAAAAATCCCATCTCCATAGGAAAATTTACAGTAGCCCCCATTTTTCTCCGCGATGTGGGCCACGGATTGCAGTCCAATGCCCGTTCCACCGGGCTTGGTAGACTGAAACACGTCGTTTTTCCGCACGATCTCGCCGCTGTACGGATTTTCCACCGTGAGCAGCACCAACCTGTCCCCATGGACGCAGGCGCGCAGGCGGATATACCGCTGTCCCTGGACGTTCCGGTTGGCGTCCAACGCGTTTTCCAACAGATTTTGCAGCGCGACGCACAGCTCCATCTCACCCACGGGCAGGTCGGCGGGCAGCTCCAGCCGGCACTGGAAGTCCACGCCGCTTTGACGGCTCAAAGCCGCGTAGCGTCCGGCCACTCCGTCTACCGCCTGGTTTTTACACAGGCCCAGCTCCGCGTTGGGGACACTGGCCGACACCTCCGCCAGATAGCGCTTCAACTCCTCCCACGCCCCCCTGTCCGCCAGAGCGGACAGGGCGTTGAACTGGTGGCGCATATCGTGCCTGGCCCGGCGGGTTTCCTCAATGGCGGTGCGCAGCACCTCATACTGGGCGGTCTGCATATGGAGAAACTGGTTTTTCTGCCGGAGCTGAGCGTTGTGGCCCAGCTCCCGGGCCACAAGGTAGAACAGCAGGTAAAACAGCAGCAGCAGCCCCATGAGCACCAGACACAAAAGGGCATATAATCCCATAAGCTGTTCATTGAGAAGCAGAGAGTCCTTGAGATATAAGAGATACAGGTTGACCAGGACAAAGGCGGTGGGAAGGATCCAGAACACATAATAGCTGCGCTCCACGTCCTCCGTCCGCAGCAGGGAGCGGGCGGCGTGGGTGGCGGGGTACCAGACCAGCGCCACCAGCGCCCAGCCCTGGGCGAAGTCGATCAGCCCGCCCACAGGGGACAGCCACGGAGTCGTGTTGCCGGGGAACAGCACCGCGTCCAAAATGACCGACAGGCTGAGGCAGGACAGGGCGGCGCCCACCGCCAGAAAGACGCTGATGGACTTCCACGCGGGCAGGTCCACCAGGCGGCAGAAGGCCGCCGCCGCCGGGACCAGCATAGGCGGGAGCAGGTAGCGGACGGGCCACCACAGATACCAGCAGACGGCGCCGCCCGCCACGCACATCAGCGTCAGGGTCGGGACGGTAATCAGAACCAGCGTGCGCACCCTGATCTTTAAATGCTCCGCCGTGGCTAGAAAGCAGAGGAAGGCGGCGGGGAACATAATGGCAAACTCCAGAATAGGCTGGATCATCATAATTCTTGCCCCCTGTCTGAGCGGAATAGCCGGTCGGCGAAGGCGGCCTTGGCGGCGGGGGCCAGGTCCCGGCTGACGGGCAGGCGCGTCCCGTCGGAGAGCAAAAACACAGCCCCGACAAAATCGGCGGCGTGGTCCAGGTTCACCAGCAGGCCCCGCCCGCACACGAAAAACCGGGGGTCGGAGGCGAGCTGGGCGGAAAACTCCCGGAAGGTGAGCCGGGTGGATATCTCCCTGCCCTTTATGGTGTGGATGTGCATCTGGTGCTGAAAGTGGTCCGCCCACAGGATGTCCCCCAGCCGGACCCGGACGTCCCGGCGCTCGGAGCGCAGCTCCACATATTTCTCCGGCGCGGGGAGCAGCCGGTTCAGGCTGTCAAAAAGCCGCTCCAGCCGCTCCTGCTCCTCCTCCTGATAGGGCTTGACCAGATACTGCGCCGCCCGCACCTGGAACCCCTCCAGGGCGTGGTCCCGGGAGGAGGTGGAAAAGACCAGCACGCAGTCCGGGTCAAAGGTCCGAAGCTCCTTGGCGGTGGCGATGCCGTCCAGCCCGTCCATGTAGATGTCCAGGAACACCAGCTCGAACCGCTCCTGCCGGGCGGCGGCCAGAAAGCTCTCCCCGCTGTCAAAGAGGCGCGTGGTCCCCTCCATGCTCCGGCGGGCCAGCAGCCGCTCCACCCGGCGGGCCAGCCAGCGGCGGTCGTCGGCGTTGTCGTCCACAATGGCGATGCGCACGGCGTTTTCTCCCCCTTCTATCCGTGGATAGCACCATCATACCATATCCGCCCCCGTCCCGCCAGAGGATTCGGGACGCAAAACCGCAATTTGGGACACTTTGGTTGAAGCTGGAATGGACAAATGATATACTCCAATTGCGCAAGCAAAATATGTTCTATGTAGAAAAGGGGTAATGCCTATGAAAAGCTTGAAAAAGGGATTGTCCGTCCTGCTGTCCCTGGTGCTGTGTGGGAGCATGGTCATACCGGCGTTTGCGGCCGCCACGTTCACGGATTTGAACAACGCTGTTAACGAAGATCTCAAAAATGGAAACGGGACACAAATTGACGATACGAACCAATATGGATATGCTGGGGATGGCAACGGTAACTACGGCATCATAGCTTGGGATCAAGGCGACACCCGGCACGTCCAGCTGAACGAGAATGTCAATAAGGATTCTGACTCCTCCCCTACATCGCCGGTCTCCATTGGTGAAAATCAAAAAGTTGAGATAGATATGCAGAAGCATGTCATTGACGGCGGCGGCCAGAGCGGGGTCTTTGATGTTTCCGGCGATTTGACGGTCAAAAACGGCACCATCCAAGGCGGTCACACCCATACTAACGGCGGCGCCATCTATGCTGGCAAAGATTCCACGGTCACGCTGGAGGATACCGTTGTGACAAATAACACTGCGGCAGGTAATGGCGACGGCATTTACGCCGCAGAAGGCGCGACGATAAACCTCGAAGGTGACACTGAGGTTTCCAACAATGGAGAGGTTGATGTTTACCTTGAGTACAATGAAGAAACCCAGACTGGCGCCCAACTCAACGCACCTGAGGATGTAGTCTGGACCGACACAAAGAACGAGGAAACTACCTACACAGGAGAAGTGAACTCCACCGAGAAAGCTGATTCCCTCAGCCTAAAGTGGGCCAATCCCACCACTGGGGGCAATGGCGGCGGCTATGACGGGGGAGACACCGAGATGGAAATCACCGACCCCGACGTGCCCCTGGCGGAGGGCCCGGTCTCCTGCGCCGAGTTCATCCACAAGATGTGGGTGCTGGACGGTGAGCCCGCCCCCCTGGATGACCGCGGCCTGCCCGAGGGCGTGGACGAGGGCCACGAGTTCGCCCCCGCCATCGCCTGGGCGGCGTCCGCCGATATTGTGCCCGTGGACGGCTTTGACGCCGAGGCGCTGCTGACCGTGGCCCTGGCCCGGGAGTACCTGACCAGCTTTGCCGCCTATGCGGATATGGCCATGCCCGAGCTGGTCACCCTCACCGGCAAAGACGACGACCTGGTTCTGAATTCGGACGGCGTTCTGGATGAGTTCTTCGGCGAGAAGGACAGCGAGTAATATTTCACATAAAGGCCCCGGAGGTTTACCCCTCCGGGGCCTTTGCTTTGACTGTTTTTGGGCGGAGAAAATCCCGCGGCTGTGAGAGAGACGGCCCCCGGTACAAATCCAGCCATGGGGCGCTGAAGGGGACGCGTCCGAACTCCGACTGCTCATAGGTCTCAGGGGGCTCCCCCTGGCGGATGCGGATCAGCCGGGAGGCCAGAGAGAGGGAGTCGGCCAAATTGATGGCCAGAATAACCAGTGCGATTCCCTTTTCCAGAATCTGCTCCAGCAGCTTCCAGATATGAATGCGCATTTCCATGTCCGCCCCCTGGAAAGGCTGGATGCAGAACACCACCTTGGGGTTTTGCAGCAGAACGCGCTGGTACACCAGATCGTACTTCTGCTGGGCGGAAAGCTTGTCGGCGGGCAGCTCAAACACCTCCGCCCCCACTGTTTTCTCGCACTCCTTCCGGAGTCCCCGCCGCACCCGGCCGCTGCGCCACAGCTCCGGCAGCCGGTGGTCCAGCGTTATTCCCAAATTGTCCAGATAGCTCAACTGGGAAAAGACCATAGAATGGTCCGGGTGCTCCCCGATGATCGCAATTTGGCGGCTCCGTCCCGGGCGGTAGAGCGCGCCGTCCAAACGAATCGCTCCCGCCTGGATGGGCACGTCCCCCATAAACAGCCCAACCAGGTCATGGAATATCCTGTTTTGCAGGTCCTGGAGCACCACACACTCCCCCGGCGCCACGGAAAAGGTCAAATCCTCCACCGCCCCGCCGGCCAGCCCCACCGCCTCCAGCACGGGGGCCAGGCCCTCCCGGCCGTGATGCCGCTCCAGCTGGCGGCGGACAATGTTGTTGAAGGAGGCGGGGGCGCCGATCCACTCATGCTCCAGGATCTTGACAATCTGCCCGTTGGAAAACAGGGCGGTGCGGTCGCAGATCTGGGTCAGCTCCTCGTAGTGATAGCCCAAATACAAAAAAGAGACGCCCTCCCCGGCATAGTGCCGCAGGATATCGTGGAGGCGGGACAGCTCCAGATCGCTGACAAAGGTGCTCACCTCCCGCAGGATGATGAGCCTGCACCCCGCCACCACCGCTTTCACCAGCTCCACCACAAACCGCTGAAAGTGGGTCAGGTTCTCCACATAGGCCCCGGCGGAAATGCCGGGGTCGAATTGGTCCAGCACAGGCTGGAGCTGCTGGCGCAGCAGCCTAGGGCGGATCAGCCAGCTTTTGAAGGCGGGGCGCAGCACAAAGATGTTGTCCGCCACCGTCAGCCCCTCCACCAGGCAGCTGCTGCTCTGGATCACCCCGATCCGGTTGTAGCGGGGAGCCGCCGCCCGCCAGGTGTTGATCAGCTCCTCCCGATAATAGATGTTCCCGCTTTGCAGCGGCAGGTTCCGCCGCAGCAGGTCGATGAGCACCGTCATGCCGTGCCCGCCGTTGAGGGGGATCAGCCCCATGATCTCCCCGGCGAACACGTTCAGGTTGAAATCCCGCAGGGGGGTGCTCCCCTGCTCCCGGCAGGTCACATGGGTCATGCGCAGCATTTCCTCCCTCATCGCAGCGCCTCCGGATTCTTCACATCCCAGTCGTTGACGATGCAGGGCAGGGCGATCTCCACCGTGGTCCCCAGCCCCACCATGGAGTAGACGTGGAGCCCGTACTCCTCCCCGAACAGCAGGCGGATGCGGTTGTCCACGTTCACCAGCGCCACGCCGCCCTGGCTCTCCTCCTTGGGCTGGGAGTTGACGATGCCCCCCTTGCCCAGCCGGCTGTTGAGCTGCTCCAAAACCGCCTCCTCCATCCCGATGCCGTCGTCGGACACGCTGATGAGCAGGCGCTTCTGGGTCCGCTGGAGCCGGATGGCCAGGTGGCCCGTACCGACCTTCAGCTCCGTGCCATGGATGATGCTGTTCTCCAGAATGGGCTGGAGGGTCAGCTTGGGCAGGCGGAAGCGGTACAGCTCCTCCCGGTCCTCCGCGTCGCACTGTATGTCCAGGCAGAGCCTGCTGCCAAAGCGGTACTGCTGGATGCGGAAATAGGTCTCGCAGTTTTGCAGCTCCTCCTCCACCGTCACCAGGTTTTCCACCTTGCTGATGGTGTAGCGGAAAAAGGTGGCCAGGGCCTCCGTCATGTCGGCCACACTGTCCAATTCCGCCAGCATGGCCTCGCTGCGGATGCTCTCCAGGGTGTTGTAGAGAAAGTGGGGGTTGATCTGGTTTTGCAGCGCCAGATACTGGGCCTGCCGCTTGTTCAGGTTGAACAGGTGGGCGGGGTCAATGACCTGCCGCATCTGCTGGAACATCTGCTCCTCCGCCGGGGAGAAGGCGCAGGTCAGGGCCGCGCCCTGCTCCTGCCGTCCGGCTCCCCCCTCCATAATGAGCCGGAGGGCGCGCTCTCGGGCCTGAAAGGGGGCGCAGATCCAGCGCCGCACCGCCAGCTCGCCCAGCGCCGTCACCGCCAGCGCCGCCCACAGCAGCCCCACGGACTCGCCGCGGAGGGTCCCGCGGACCAGGGCCGCGCTCAGCAGCAGCACCATCATTCCAACGATCCCGCCCCGGATGGCCCTGACCCGGTATGACAGATAAAATGACCTGCGGTGCTCCACAGCAGTCCCTCCTCAAACGCCGCTGGGGCTGCCGGTGCTGCCGGCAGCCCCGCGGCGGGCGTCGGACCCTTATCCGTACAGCTTTCGGTACTGGCCCGGATTCAGGTTCGTCTCTTTTTTAAAGTTCTGGGTAAAGTGCTTCAAATCGCTGTAGCCCACCCGGGCGCAGATCTCGGACACCGGCAGGCTGGTCTGCTGGAGCAATTCCTTGGCCCGCTCCATCCGAACCCGGGTCAGGTATTTGGCGAAGCCCTCCCCGGTCTCCTTTTTAAACAGGGCGCTGAAATAGCTGGAGCTGAACCCCACCTCCTCGCACACGTCCTCCAGGGTGATGGGCTGGCTATAGTGCTGCTGCACATACTGCTTGGCCACGCGGATGGGCCGGATGGCGTCGTTGTGGCGGCGCTGGCAGACCCCCTCCAGCTGCTCCCTCTGCAGGCGCCTCAGGCACTCAAACAGCTCCGCCCCCCGACCGCAGCGGTCGCAGGCCTCCTCAAACTTCTGGCCCAGCCGCTCCCGGCCCTCGATCTCCGGCCGCAGCAGGAACAGCCGTCCCGCGCTGGTCACCAGCTCCAGCAGCTCCCAGCCCTGCATTGGGGGGACGGACCGGGCCGTCTGCGCCAATTCCTCCACGGCCTCGTCCAGCACCCGGGCGTCCAGCCCCTCCATCCCCCGCTCCACCTGGCGGCGGTATTGGTCCAGCACTCGGTCTCGGTCCAATCCAGAGGGCTTTGGGATTCCCTCCAGCAGCCGCCCCGTGCCCTCCGTCAGCCGATTGGCCGCCGCCCGGCGGGCCGTCTGGGCACAGGCCGGCAGCTCCCCGACACCGCCGGCCGCCGGGCCCAGCGCCAGGGAGAACTCCACCGCCCCGAACACGGAGCGCTGGGCCAGCACCTGGTCCAGGCAGCTGCGCAGGTGCTTGCGCACCGCGTTCTGCTCCTCCGGCGCAAAGCCCAGCAGGCAGCAGCCCCAGCTTCCCTGAAAGGCCATCAGCGGTTCCCGGCACACGCCGCGCAGCTCGTTCTGGAAAATCGTGGCCGTCTTTTCCTGAATGATGCCCATGGTGGCGGGGGAGAAGCTGCCGGAGGGATCGTCGATTTTCAGCAGCGCCACCTGGTAGAGCCCGGGCCGCGCCCGAAAGCGGTAGGTCTCCCACAGCCCCTCCTCCGTGACAGCCTCCAGGCGATGGTTCAGGATGTCCAGGGGTAGGCGCTGACGCAGCTGGTCCTCGTTTTCCTGGTTGGTCTGGCGCAGCCGCTCCACCTCGGAGGCGGACTGGCTGCGCTGGCGGCACCGCTGGCCCAGCTTCTCCAGGGTGGCCATCAGCTCCTCCCGCTTGATGGGCTTGAGCAGGTAGTCCCCCACGCCGTGCTTGATGGCGGTCTGGGCAAACTCAAAGTGGGCGTACCCGCTGATGATGACAATCTCCAGCTGGGGGAACTCACCCTTGGCCCGCTCGATGAGCTCCAGGCCGTGGCAGCCCGGCATGCGGATATCCGTAATCAGGATATCCGGCTGAAGCCGCTCCACCAGCTCCAGCGCCTCCAGCCCGTTGGACGCGGTCCCCACCACCTCCATCCCCAGCCGCTCCCAGTCCGCCAGCATCAGGATCAGCTGACATACCCTGGCCTCATCGTCCGCGACGACCACTTTCAGCATGTCTGGACCCTCCTAACCGTCTTTCGTATTGCGGGCGCTATTTCGCGGGGGGATACTCGTTGCACAGCAGCCGGTAGGGCGGCTCGTCCTCCTCAATGGCGGGAAAGCGGCCCATGGGCGGATTGAACCGGTTGTCCGTGTTGTCGTCGTTGCACTGGCTGACCTCCCCCAGCAAGACCGGGCCGCCGCCCTCTTCCACGGTAAAGTCGTGATAGAGCCGCTGCTGGATGTGGATGCTCTCGCCGGGGGTGAGGCGCACCTGGGTTCCGGCAGGGACGGTATAGGTCCGGCCGTCGGTGTGGACGGTGACGTCGGACTCCCGGTCGAGCTCCTCGTCGGGCAGGGAGTTGTAGACCCGGATGAGCACGTTGCCGCCGCCCCGGTTGATGATGTCCTCCGTCTTGTACCAGTGGAAGTGCATGGGGGAGTACTGGCCCTCCTTCAAGTAGAGCAGCTTTTCCGCGTACACCTTGGGGTATTTGTCCGCCATGGCCCGGTTGCCGTTGCGGATGGTGATGAGGGAAAAGCCCATCTTGTCAAAATCGCCCATGCCGTAATCGGTGATATCCCAGCCCAGCATGCACTCCCGGACCTCGTCGTACTCGTGGCCCTTGGACAACCACTCCTCCGGGGTGAAATGGCAGAAGGGGGGCAGGGCAAAGCGGTATTTCTCCGTCATGGCCTCCAGCTCTTTCAAGGCGGCGTTGATCTCACTGCGTTTCATTGATATCCCTCCTGATAGGTCCATTATACAATATTTTTTCAGATAATTCCACAAGAACGCCGGAGTTTCTTCCGGCGTTCCTGGGAATATTCCTTTGACTCGCGCTCTTTATTTGGTCAGCACGGAGACGCCGGTGTCGGTGACCTTGCCGCCCAGGCTGCTGCCGTTCAGGGCGTCCACGGCGGCCTTCACGCCCTCGTAGCCCATGACGTCGGGATTCTGGGCCATGGTGGCCAGCAGATAGCCGTCGTTGATGAGGCCCATGATGGCGTCGGACTTGTCGAAGCCCACGCCCACGATGGCCTTGCCGGAGGCCTTGATGGCGTTGCCCGCGCCGGTGGTGGAGCCCTCGTTGCAGCCGTACACGCCCACCACGCCCTCGGTGATGTAGTTCTCAGCGATGGTCTGGGCCTTGGCGGCGTCGCCCTCGCAGAACTGGGTCTCCAGCAGGGTGTAGCCGGTGCCCTCAAAGGCCTTGCGGAAGCCCTCGTCCCGGGAGACGGTGGAGGCGGTGGCGTTGTTCACGCTGATGATGCCGATGGAGCCCTCCTCCACGCCGGCGGCCTTCAGCGCGTCGATCATGGTCTGGCCGGCGGTGGTGCCTGCGGCGAAGTTGTCGGTGGAGAAGGTGGCCTCAGCGTCCACATTGGCGGGGGAGTCCACATAGACGATCTTCACGCCCTTGGACTGGGCCTCCTTCAGGGCGGAGGAGATGGCGTCGGGGCCGTTGGCCGCCACGATGATGGCGTTATAGCCGCCGGACACCGCGTTGTTCACGCACTCGATCTGCTGGGCGTCGTCCTTGGTGTTGGGGGCCATAAAGTCCACGGTGACCCCCAGCTCCTTGGCGGCCTTCTGGGCGCCCTCGTTCAGGGTGACCCAGTGCTGGTCGATGGAGTCCATGGTAATCAGGGCGATCTTGTAGTCCACGTCGGAGGGAGCGGCGGGGCCGCCCTCGCCCTTGAGCACGGACACGCCGGTGTCGGTGACCTTGCCGCCCAGGCTCTCGCCCTTCAGGGCGGCCACGGCGGCCTTGACGCCCTCGTAGCCCATGACATCGGGGTTCTGGGCCATGGTGGCCAGCAGATAGCCGTCGTTAATGAGGCCCATGATGGCGTCGGACTTGTCAAAGCCCACGCCCACGATGGACTTGCCGGAGGCCTTGATGGCGTTGCCCGCGCCGGTGGTGGAGCCCTCGTTGCAGCCGTAGATGCCCACCACGCCCTCGGTGATGAAGTTCTCGGCGATGGACTGGGCCTTGGCGGCATCGCCCTCGCAGAACTGGGTCTCCAGCAGGGTGTAGCCGGTGCCCTCAAAGGCGGCGCGGAAGCCCTCGTCCCGGGCCACGGTGGAGGCGGTGGCATTGTTCACGCTGATGATGCCGATGGAGCCGGACTCCACCCCCGCGGCCTTGAGGCCGTCGATCATGGTCTTGCCGGCGGTGGTGCCCGCGGCCTTGTTGTCGGTGGAGAAGGTGGCCTCGGCGTCCACATTGGCGGGAGAGTCCACGTAGACGATCTTCACGCCCTTGGACTGGGCGTCTTTCAGGGCGGAGGAGATGGCGTCGGGGCCGTTGGCCGCCACGATGATGGCGTTATAGCCGCCGGACACGGCGTTGTTGACGCTCTCGATCTGCTGGGCGTCGTCCTTGGTGTTGGGGGCCATGAAGTCCACGGTGACGCCCAACTCCTTGGCGGCCTTCTGGGCGCCCTCGTTCAGGGTGACCCAGTGCTGGTCGATGGAGTCCATGGTGATCAGGGCGATCTTGTAGTTCTCGTCGCCGCCCTTTTTGCCGTCATTGCCGCCGGCGCATCCGGCCAGCATGCCCATGAGCATACACAGGCAGCACAGCAGGGCAAGGATCTTGTTCTTTTTCACTTGATATTCCTCCTCATCGTTATTTTGATCTGGTTTTTGTCTATAGAGACGCCGTGAGGCGCACTATACAAAGCGTTACTTCTTGGCGGCCTTTTTGCCCGCGCCGCTGCGGAACACCACGTCGATCATCACGGCGAACACCACGATGATGCCGATGGCCAGGCGCTGGATGCCCACGGGGGCGTGGATCAGATTCAGGCCGTTCTCCAGGGTCTGCCACACCGCGGCGCCGCCCAGGGTGCCCAGCAGCAGGCCGGTGCCGCCCAGGGGGGACACGCCGCCGATGACGCTTGCCGCCACCGCGTACATCTCATAGGTGTTGCCCGCCTCCATGTTGCCCATGCCGGCCTGGGCGCACAGGATGAGGCCCGTCACAAAGGCGCAGAAGGCGCTGACCAGATAGGTCTTGGTGGTAGTGCCGAACACGCTGACGCCGGACAGCTTGGCGGCGTCCACATTGGAGCCCACGGCGTAGATATGCCGGCCGGTGCGGGTCCTGGACAGGATGAAGAAGAACACCGCGAAGATGACCATGGAGATCAGGAAGGTGTTGTAGACGCCCAGGGTCTTGCCGTAGTAGAAAAAGTCCTGGAAGGCGTCCGCCGCCTCCTTGCCGATGCCGGAGGAGATGGCGTCGGTGTTGCGGTTGCCGTTGACCATGTAGGCCACGCCCCGGGCGCCGAACATGGTGCCCAATGTGGCGATGAAGGGGGGCAGCTTGAGCTGGCCCACCAGAAAGCCGTTGATGACGCCCACCACCAGGCAGGCCGCCAGCGTGAGGGCGCAGGCCAGGAAGGGGTTCATGCCGTGGGTCATCAGGGTGCCGGCCATCATGGCGCTCATGCCCACCACCGCGCCCAGGGACAAATCGATGTTGCCGGTGATGAGGATGTAGCTCTGGCCGATGCCGATGAGCAGGTATTTGGACATGGCCCGCAGCAGGTTCATGATGTTGTCGCCGCTGAACACCACCGGGTTCATGATGCCGAAGCCGATGTAGATGACGATGAGCGCGGCGAAGGAGATCATGGCGGCGCTCATGCCGCGGATGGCGAAAAACCGCCGCAGAGACGATGCTTTCTTTGCTTCCATTTGACGGGTCCTCCCTTTCTATCAGTGGATCTATCCGGCGCTGGCCACTTTTTTCTCGAACCGTGTGGCCAGGGTCAAAATCTCGTTCTGCGTGGTCTCCCGGGCCATCACCTCGCCGGTGATCCGCCCGTCGCACATGACGATGATCCGGTCGGCGATTCCCATGACCTCAGGCATCTCGGAGGAGACGAACACCACCGCGATGCCCTGCCGCTTCAGCTGGTTCATCAGGTTGTAGATCTCCACCTTGGCGGCCACGTCGATGCCCCGGGTGGGCTCGTCAAAGATCACCACCCGGGAGTTCCGGGCGATCCACTTGCCCACCACCACCTTCTGCTGGTTGCCGCCGGACAGGTTGGCCGCGTCCACGTCCACGCTTGGGGTCTTGATTTTGAGATCGTCCACCGCTTTGCCGCACATGGCGTCCTCTTTCGCTTTGCTGACCACTCCCAGCTTGTTGCAAAGCAGATCCAGGTTCGGCAATGCGATGTTGTGCCGGATGGACAGCTTAGTGCACAGCCCGTCTTTCTTCCGGTCCTCCGGGGCCAGCACAATGCCCGCCTTGATGGCGTCCTCCGGCTTGTGGATCTTGACCTCCCGCCCGTCCAGCAGAATGGCGCCGCTCTCCTTGGGGTCCACGCCGAAGATGGCCCGGGTGGTCTCGGTGCGCCCCGCGCCCATCAGCCCGGCAAAGCCCACAATCTCGCCCTCGTATACCTCGAAGCTGACATCCCGGACCATGCGGCCCGCGTTCAGGTTCCGGACCTCGAAAATTTTCTTCCCCTTTTCGCAGGCCACCCGGGGGAATTTCTCCTTGATCTCCCGGCCCACCATGTGGGCGATGATGGCATCCAGGTCGGTGTCGGCGAAGTTCATGGAGGTGATGTACTGCCCGTCCCGCATGATGGTCACCCGGTCCACGATGTGCTGGAGCTCCTCCAGCCGGTGGGAGATGTAGACGATGCCGTGGCCCTCGGCCTTGAGCTGATGGATGATGCGGAACAGCTCATCGATCTCCTTGGCGGTGAGGGCGGATGTGGGTTCATCCATAATCAAAATCCGGGCGTTGGTGGACAGGGCCTTGGCGATCTCCACCATCTGCTGCTTGGACACCGGCAGGCTTCCCACCGTCTGCCTGGGGTCGATATCGATCTTCAAATCCCCCAGGATGCGGGCGGCCTCCTGTTCCATCTCCCTGTCGGACAGGAGGATGCCTTTGCGCTTCTCCCTACCCAGGAACATGTTTTCCGCCACGGAGAGGTGCCGGCACATGTTCAGCTCCTGGTGGATGATAGCCACCCCCACGCTCTGGGCCAGCTTGGGATTCAGGTCCCCGTAGGACTTGCCGAAAATCTCCAATTCCCCGCTGTCCCGGGTGTAGACGCCGCTGAGGACCTTCATCAAGGTGGACTTCCCCGCGCCGTTCTCCCCCAAGAGGGCCATGACCTCGCCGGAGCGCAGCTCGAACTGAACGTTGTCCAAGGCCTTGACGCCTGGGAAGGTTTTGCAGATATCTCTCATGGAAACGATCACATCATTCATTGGCTCACCCGTCTTTCTCGGACTTTCCGCTTTGAGGCTTCCTGTATGGCAAAATTATAGTCCGCGCCCAGGCCAGGAAACAAGGGGAGGATTCTCCCAATTTGCGGGGGTTTTTTATGCTCTTTTTACGATATACGCCCTAAAGGCGATCCTGATTTTATGCAAAACGATTGAACTATTTGGGCGATTTCCCATTCTTGGAGACATTGGCGTTGTGAAAGCTTCTAAAATCAGCTCCCTTCAGGATGCCGCTCCATCATTTTAACGAAAAGGCTTATTCCTGAAGGTGAGCCTCCCAAGCCTTCGCCGGTCGCCGTGTCTTTCGCCGCAAATCCATCGCGATGGGGTTGATTTTTTCAGGAATATCCGTTATCCTAGAATAGCAGTTTTTGCCACGCTTTCCCCCCGCCGCCGCGTTCCACGGAGCAGCGGAAGAAAGTACCCGTAAATCTTGATTAAATGGAGAGAACACATGAAAAAACGCATCCTCAGCATCATCACGGCATTGGCTGTGGTCATAGCCCTGCTCCCCGCCGCGGCAGCGCCGGCCAGCGCGGCGGGCGCTGGCCGTACGGTTCCAGTGAGTGACTCGGACACATTCAACAACGCAATCAAAAACCTTCAGGACGGCGACGTCATCCAATTGACCAACTCCTTCGTCGTGACGACCCCCACGAGCAGCAATGACTCGCTGTTCATCGACAAGAACGTGACCATTGACGGACAGGGACACGGGCTATCACTCCGGTATGCCGGCGTTTTGCTGGGCGCGGATGTGACCTTCCAAAACGTCGCCCTGGGGCTTGCCTCCAACGTGCGCCCCGCCCTCATCGCCAACGGCCACACCCTCACCCTGGACGGGGTGACAAGAGACCCCACCAATCGGAACATCAATCTGTTCTGCGGCAGCCAGACGGGGGGAACCCAAGACGCCTTGGCAGCCAGCAGTCAGGGCGACCATGGGCACATCATCATCAAGGGGAACACCTATCTGGGCCCAACGGGCCGCATCTTTGCGGGCAGCGTCTCCACGGACGGTCAAAACAATGTGTTTACCCAGGCCGCCACCGTCACCATTGAGCCGTCGGTTACGGGCGATTCCATCGGAGAGCTCTACGCCTGCGGAGCCCTGGAAACTTATACATCCCCGGACGACTGGTTCGATTATATGCATGAGATCAACCCGCCCTTCGCCAGCCCGGGAAACTTCAAGGTCAGCGGGGAGGTGACCTTCAACCTGTACCAGAGCAAGGTGAGGAGGGTTTCCGGCGACACCGGCGTCAAAGGCAACCTGGCCCAAGTGAACTACAGCGGCAATACCTTCCTGAATGACAACCTGCTTCTGAGCAACATCGGCGGCCTGACTGTGAAAAGCGGCAGCCTGGCCCCGGCCGCCGGCCGTCTGGATCAGAACAACGCGGGTACAGCGGATAGAACCTCAGAAATTGTTCCGGTCTCCGGTGGCGGCTTCTTCGGCGACAGCGCTCCCCTGACCATCGACAGCGGGGCCACCCTGGGGCTGCAAAAGCTGGACAGTGCGGTGTACGTCGGCAATTTCACCGGCGGCGGGGCCCTGGTTCTGGAGCGGAATCAGAGGCTGGTGGTGTCCGGGGCTGTCTCGGGGGCCACCACCGTGGGCATCGGCGGTATCTTCAACGGCCATTCGCAGGCGATTCCGACTGAGAGCTTCACCTACATTGACGCGGCCCAATCAGCCGAGGACAGTTTCACTTTGGCCGCACCCGCTGGTAGACCGGATATTGAATTGGTCTATCAGGCAGGCGGAACCTGGAAAGCGGAGGGAGGACACAAGTCTACCGATTCCATCGTGGATGATTTTGCACTCACCTCTGTTGTGTTTGATCCGAATGAGCCGAACAACGCCCTGTGGTTTGCTACTCTTCCGTTTGAATATGTGAGATATGCGCCCAACAGCGCGGAGGACCCGATTGCGTTTATTCCGTTGACAATCAAAGTGAACGGGAACGAAACATCACGTGCTGATGATAACGGTTCATACATCTACACGATCAACAATCTCAAACTGGCCATTGCAGGTGACCCCCAAAGCGAAGAGGTACAAATAGAGGCAACCGATGCTTCTGCCCTCTCCGGCAGCTATACCATTGAGGTCACCGTCCCGGCGGCCAATAGCGGCACGGGCCGGCCCATCACCCGGACGGCCACCCTGACGGTGAAGGCGGCAGATGGCGGCACAACCATTATTCCGGAGCCCCAAGCCCAACAGGGGCTGGTATACACCGGTCAGGAGCAGGTCGGCGTACCCGTTGGCGGCGCGTATGTGCTTGAGACCGGCATCGCTTCGGCCACCAACGCGGGCGGTTATACCGCCACGGTCACACCGGCGGACGGCTTCACATGGGAGGGCGGCGGCACCGAGGAAAAAACCATTTCCTGGAGCATCGCCAAAGCGGATAACCTCAGCCTTCCCACCGGACTGGACGTCACTGCCCCCACCGCATACGGGGGCAGCGACGGCAAGATCACCGGCACCACCGCGGAGATGGAGTACGCCAAAAACGCCAACTTTAGCGACGCCACAAATTGTACGGCCAATGAGACCACCGGCTTGACCGCTGGCGACTACTATGTCCGCTACAAGGGAGACAACAACCATAATCCGGGGGAGGCCGTCCCGGTCACCGTGCCCCAGGGCCCCCTCACCCTCCAGTCCATCAAAATCAGCGACAGCGCCAGCTACAAAACCGCGTACAAGGTCGGCGAACCGCTGGACGTAACCGGGCTGACGCTCACCCTCACCATGAGCGACAACAGCGCGTACGCCGTTCCCGTTTCTGCCCGTATGGTCACGGGCTTCAATTCCAGCAACCCCGTCGAGAGCCAGACCCTGACCGTCACCTACGGCGGCAGGACGGTGACCTATACGATCTCCATTACCGGGGACCCGGTTTCCGGCGGTGACTCAGGTAACACCGGCGGCGGCTCCACCGGCGGGGGCGGTTCCACCGGCGGGGGCTCCACTGGCGGGAGCGGCTCCACCGGCGGGAGCGGCTCCACCGGCGGGAGCGGCTCCACCGGCGGGAGCGGCTCCACCGGCGGTGGGAACTACACCGGCGGAGGGAGCGCCACCACCACAGAGACCACCCGGAATCCAGACGGCTCCACCACCACCACGGTCACCAACAAAACCACCGGAACGGTGACCGAGACCACCAGGGATGCCGACGGCTCCACCAAAGTGGTGGAGACCAAGCGGGACGGCACCGTCACCACCACGGATACCGCCCGGAACGGCGTCAAGGTGGTGACCGTGTCCAAGCCGGGGGCGGATACGTCGGCCCGCGTCACCCTCCCCGCCTCTGTGCGGACGGCCACGGTGATACTCCCCGGGGCGGCCACTCCCGGCACGGTGGCCGTAGACGCCAAGACCGGCAAGGCTGTAAAGCTGTCCGCTCCCACCGGGTCCGGTATGGCCGTCAAGCTGGACGGGTCCGCCGAGCTGGTCTTGGAGGACAGGAGCAAGGCCTTCACGGACACTGACGGCCATTGGGCCGAGAGCGCCATAGACTTTGTCACCGCCCGCGCCCTGTTCAGCGGGACCTCCCACGCCGCCTTCTCGCCCAACGAGCCCATGACCCGGGGAATGGCGGCGGTGGTGCTCCACAACTTTGAGGGCAACCCGGGTTCCAGCGTTCAGGGCAGCTTTACCGATGTGGCATCCGGCACGTGGTATACCGACGCCGTCCACTGGGCCACCGCCAAGGGTATCACCGGCGGATACGGTAATGGCAGCTTCGGCGCCAACGACTATGTCACCCGTGAGCAGCTTGTCACCTTCCTGTACCGCTATGCCGACGCCATGGGCTACAGCACCCAGGGCGGCGCCGACCTCTCCGCCTTCTCCGACGGGGCCAGCGTCAGCGCCTACGCCGCCGAGGCCATGCGCTGGGCCGTGGGCAACGGCCTGATTGTCGGCACCGACAATGGCGTCCTGGCCCCCGGGAGCAACGCTACCCGCGCCCAGGCGGCCTGCGTCCTCAATCGGTTTGTGCTCAGCCTGATGAAGTGAGCTGAGGGGCGGACGCAAACCCGCCCACGCGAAACGGGCTGCGGGACCTTTCGGTTCCGCAGCCCGTCTTTTGTCTGTGGGGCCGGGCCGCAAATAACCCTGACCAAACAGCGGGAGGGTTCCATATGCGCTCCACAAAAGCCCTTTTTGCCCCCGGTTCCGATTATTACATCTGGGCCGTTCACCGGATGATGTGCCCTCCCAGCCGCTAAAATCCAAAGATTCCTATTTGTCAGCCCTTTACCGCGCCGGCGGTCAGCCCCTGGATGAAATAGCGCTGGAGGAACACGAAAATGATGGTCACCGGGATGGCCGCCACGATGGAGGCCGCCATCATGTAGCCCCAGTTGGTGGACGCCTCCCCCAGGAAGGTCATCACCAGGCCGGAGGCCAGGGTCCGCCGGGAAGTGTCCGTCACCAGCGTCATGGAGTAGAGCAGGTCGTTCCAGCTCCACACAAAGCCGTAGATGGCGATGGAGATCATACCCGGCACCGCCATGGGGAAGATGATGCGGGTCATGATCCGCCAGTGGCCCGCGCCGTCGATCTTGGCACTCTCCATCAGCGCGTCAGGGATTTGGTCGAAATAGCTCTTCAGCGTCCAGGTCCCCACCGGTAGGGTGAACACCACATAGCTGATAAGCAGCGCCCAGTAGCTGCCCAGCAGGCCCATCCGGTTCATCAGCGCGTAGATGGACAGCAGCAGGATGGCCTGGGGGAAGGCCTGGCTCATCATGAACATACCCATGACAAATTTTCGTCCCCGGTAGCGGAACTTGGCGAAGCTGTATCCGGCAAAGGAGCACACCACTGTGGCCATGAGGCTGGAGCCGAAGGAGACGATAAGGCTGTTTTTCAGGTAGGTCATGATTTTGGCGTCGGTGAGGATATGCAGAATGTTGTCAAAGGTGAGCGGGCCGGTGAAAAAGTAGCTGCTGAAGGTCTGGTCGGTGGGCTTGAGCGCCGTGTTAATCATCCACAGCAGGGGAAAGAACACGAAAAAGCCGATCACGATCAGAGAGATCCAGAAAAACGCGCGGAACGCCTTTGTCTTTTGAAACATGTCTTTCTCCCCCCTTACTCAGACTCGTTGACCCGGCGCAGATAGATGAAGCTGAAGCAGGCCAGCAGGACGGCCCAGATGGTGCCGATGGTGGCCGCTTTGCCCATGTTCCAGTTTTTAAATGCGGTTGTGTATACCTCGATGGACAGGGTGGTGGTGGCCCGGGCCGGTCCCCCTTGGGCCATGGTCCAGGGCAGGTCAAAATGCTGGAGGTTGCCGATCAGCCCCAGGATGAACACCAGAAAGGCGGTCTGCCTCATGCTGGGCAGGATGACGTGGCAGAAGGTCTGCCAGTTGTTGGAGCCGTCCACATGGGCGGCCTCGATCTGGTCCCGGGGAACGCTCTGGAGCCCGCCCAGGAGGAACGCCATGTACCAGGGCAGCATCTGCCAGGTGCGGGCCACCACCACGCACAGCAGGGCGGTGTTGGTCTGCCCCAGCCAGGGGATGCCGCTGTCCAGGATGCCCAGGCTCTGAAGGACACTGTTGAGGATGCCGTACTGGCCGTTGAAGATCCAGCTCCACAAAAAGCCGATGGCGGTGCCTGGGATGATCCAGTTCACCAGGGTGACCCCCCGCAGGAGCTCCGCCCCCCGGAAGCCCTGGTCCAGGAGGATGGCCCAGATCATGCCCAGCACGTAGGGCAGGACGGTGCTCCCCAGCACAAAGAGGGCGGTAGTGAGCAGGGTTTTGCCGAAATAGGGGTCCCGGAACACCTTGGCGTAGTTGTCCAGGTTGACCCAGTGATACTCCGGGTACAGCATGGAGCGGTCGGTAAAGCTCATGAGGATGGCGTCGACAAAGGGGTAGAGGATGATGGCCGCGAACACGGCCAGGCCGGGCAGGATCAGCGCCACGCCCACCTGGCTGTCGGTGAGCCTGCCCCCATTTTTGATCTGATTCATAGGCTCCCTCCTGGCGCGTCAACGGCGCCTGTTTCACTGGAAAGAAGCGCGGCCCCGACTCACGGGAGAAAAGCCGGGACCGCGCTCTGTCTGTCGCTGTGTATGGGTTCGGACTGGAGCTTACAGCGCCTCCAGCCGGGCGGCCATGTCGGCCACGCACTGCTCGGCGGTCTTTTGGCCCAGCAGGGCGTATTGCAGCTCCTCGGTGATGATGGTCTTGATCTCGCTGGCGTTGGTCACGCGGGCGGTCTCCTCCAGGCGGGCGGTGGCGGTGGAGCTCAGGAAGCCGTTGAGATAGGCGTCGTTCTTCACCTGGTCCAGGCCGGCGGCGCTCTTGGTGACGGGGGGCATGCCGTTGTTCTCGAAGTAGTCCAGGGCCACCTCGTCGCTGATGAGGGTCTTAGCCAGCTCGGCGGCCTCGGCCTGGTGCTGGGAATCCTTGAAGGCCACCAGCATGTGGCCCCACATGGTGGACTGGGGCTTGTCGCCCTGCTTCAGCACCGGGCGGGGCATGGCGGAGCACACGTTGACCACGTCCTCAGGGGCCACGCCGTTGTTCACCGCCTGGCCCTTGGCCACCACCGCGTCGTCATAGAAGGCCACCTTACCCTGGGCGAAGAGCTGGCGGGCCTCGCCCCGGCCGGTGTCCATGGCGATGAAGCCCTTCTCCATCAGGTCCTGATACCACTGGACGCAGGCCACGGCGGCCTCGCTGTTCAGGGCCACGCTGCCGTCCTCGTTGAAGATAGCGCCGCCGAAGGTCCACAGCCAGGGCATGAAGTCGCCGGCGCAGGTGGCGTCCTTGGTGGAGACGGCGTAGGGCACCACGTCGGGGTTGGCCGCCTTGACGTCGGCCAGGCACCGCTCGAACTCCTCCATGGTGGCGGGGACCTTGTCCCAGCCCGCGGCGGAGAGGATCTCGGGGTTATACACCATGGTAATGGAGGCCATGCTCCAGGGCATGCCCAGCTGCTTGCCGTCGATGTTGCCCACGCTGAGGGAGGACTGCTCGAAGGTGGCCTCCATGTAGTCCTTGCCCAAAATGTCGTTCCAGTCGGCCAGCACCCCGGCGGCGGCCACGGTGTTGAAGATGCCGATGTCCGTCTGGGCCAGGTCCAGCTGCTCGCCGCCCTGGGTGCGGATGAGCAGCTGCTGGGCGGTGTCCGCCCAGGTCCAGCCCACCCAGGTCACGTCGTTGCCGCTGGCCTTCTCATAGGTCTCCATCATCCGCTGGAAGATGGCCTTGCTGGCCTCCTCCTCGCCGGACCACCCGGCCCAGACGATCTCGGTGGAGCCGCCCTCCGGCGCGGTGGAGTCGGCGGGCGCCTGGGAGGCGTCCCCACCACCCTGGCTGGCGGCGGGCGGGGTGTCACCGCTGCCGCATCCGGCCAGCAGGGACAGGGTCATGGCGCCCGCAAGGAGCATTGCAAAGAGTTTCCGCGTTTTCATGTTCATTCGTCCTTTCTATGATGATTGATTTTGTCAACGCGGCGCGTCCGCCGCGAATCTCAACGGAAAGGTATTCCTCAATAGACCCGCGCCTCATACACCGCGGGGGAGAGCCCGCCCCAGGTCTCGGGAAATCGCAGGCGCAGGGCCGAGGTCTCTATCGGGGTGGAGGATCGGACCACCACCAGCCGCTGGTGGTTCTCCCGGGTGCTCCACACCGTCCGCCAGCCGCCGTCCTTCTCCAGGACCTCCGCCTGGATGGACTTGGCCAGCCGGGGCGGCATTCCGGTCCGAGGGGCATAGTGGTGGCTGTCCTCCCAGTGCTGAGCCCGGCTGCTGGGCAGCTCCATGGTCAGGTCCGGGTCCAGATACAGCCGCAGCTCCCTCAAAGTGACGGGGGCGGGCCAGTCCAGCCGGAGCCAGGGGTCCTGGTCGGCCGGGGCGGCGCACCACTGGTTGGGCCGGCCCCAGGGCCGGGAGCAGCCGCTGAGGACCTGCCCGGGGGCGTACAGCTCCTGGGCGTCTCCCGGGCGGTATTGGACCGCGGGCGGCGCGTACTCCGGCCTGCGCTGGTGTCCACACAGAAAGCCCACCCGTGGCTCTTCCGCCAGGGCCAGCCGGACGCCGGGCGCGTCGTCGAAGCGGAGGACGCAGAACCGCCCGCCGCAGCTCTCCGGCACCACGAGCTCCACCGTTTGTTCCCCAGGCCCCAGGTCCCAGGCCAGGGAATCTTCCTCTCGTCCGGGGAGGAACCGGTTGGGAAGCATGGCGGACTGGAGGAAGGCCGTCAGCCGGGTCCGCGTTTGGCTTCGGAGGGTGAGCGCCACATGCCCTCCGGCCACGCCGGGGAACACCGCGAAGGCGCCCTGCGTCAGCTCCAGGCCGGTATCCAGCGGGGCCGAGCCGCCGCTGTAAACGCTGCTGGCCGATACCCGCGCTTGCGGAGCCAGATCCATTTTGTCCGCCGACGACACGCCGGGGATAAACATGTCCTCCCGGAGCAGGGTTTGGCGTACCTGCTCCACCTGGTCCTGGGACAGCTCCGCCGGGGGGCGGCCTTTGACGACGCAGGCCGCCGCCAATGTGCCCGCCGCCTGGCCGGACAGGGCGCAGGTGTTCATGATCCGGCTGGAGGCGAAAGCGTCTCGCTCCGTTCCAATATTCCGTCCGGCGAACAGCAGGTTGGGCACACTGCTGTGATAGAGGCAGCGCAGGGGAATCTGGTAGACGTGGACGGGAATCTGGACGCAGCTGTCCGCCTGGGGGTCCAGGATGCCCCCCGCTGGGTGGAGGTCCATGTACCACCCGCCGTAAAAGGCGCCGTCGGGGAACTGCCGCCCCTCCAAAAGGTCCCGCCGGGTCAGAAGGTATTCCGTCTCCATCCGGCGGCTCTCCCGCTTGCCGGGGAGGCTCCCGATCCAGTCCAGAGTGTAGTAGTCCGCGTCGAATTTCCCGCTGTTTTTGATGTAGTTCCACACGCCCAGCACCAGCCGCTTCAGCTCGATGGCGATGTCCTGGGCGGCGGCGATGGTGTCGTGGGCGCCGCCGTACTCAAACCACCAGCAGTCGCTCCCGCTGAGGCGTTCGTTGACCACCCGGCCCCCGCTGCCGATCAGCCGCTCCACCTCCTCCAGGCCGTAGGCGTAGGCGGGGGGGACAAAGGGGACGGGGTGGTCCTCTCTCCGGGTGAAGTACAGGATGGAGCTGCCCAGCAGCTCACCGTCCGTGCCCTGGCCGCCGCCCTCCACCCGCCGGGTCCCCAGATAGAAGGGCAGGCCCGCCCGGGCGCCGACGCTTCCGTCGCCGGTGGCGTCCACATAGTATTGGGCTCGCACCCGAAGCCCGCGCTCCGTGCCCTGCTGTGTGCCGAGAAGGGCTGTGATCCGGCCACCGTCCCGCTCCACCTCCGTCACGTCCGTGTTCAGCAGCAGCTGGAGATTGTCCTGGACCAATACGGCGTCCAGCAGGATTTCATCCCAAAAGACCGGGTTGGCGTCCGGGTTTTTGTAGAGGTTTTCCAGCTTCAGCAGTCCCCAGACCCCCATCTCCTCGGCGAACAGGTTTCCCGCCCCGGCGGCGCCCCGGGTCCAGACCCGGATCTCACTGCTGGAATTCCCCCCCAGCACCGGCCGATTGCCGATGAGCGCCGTCCGAACGCCCAGCCGGGCGGCGGCCAGCGCCGCGCACACCCCGGCGGGTCCCCCGCCGATGACGGCCAGCTGCGTGTCTAACTCCCACATGCTATCACCTGCCTTAATTTTTATCTTCAATATTTTGAAGTCCTGCTGTTCGGATTTTTCAAGATTAGTTGACCGCATTTTCCTTTGCACTAATAAAAACAGTGAAAAACCAATAAATTGCCCCTCTATTTTGGCAACCGTCTATCGTTTCTGCCTAAATCATATCAGGAGAATTTCTGACGCGCAATAAATAATCCACACAGTATCTGGATTATTCTGCACTAATATTGACTTTCCTTCTTGTTAGGCGTAAAGTGTATTTTGGTAAGTTGTCTGAAAAAGGAGGGGGACGGATGGGCAGCTCCTATGAAAAGATCCGGGACTATCTCTCGTATCTCCATGACCGGCACAACGTTCAGGTCTGTATTAAGGACTTTTGTGGGTTTATCCCCATCAATAAGGCGCTGGACGAGGCGGTGCGCCCCTTTCTGGCCCACACCAACGTGTTCTGCATGTACATGAAATCCACCCAGGAGCACTATCGGGTCTGCCTGTCCATGATCCGGCGGATGTACGTCAAGTGCAAGCGGGACAGGGGAACCTATTTCGGGCTGTGCCACGCCGGGCTGGGGGAGTATGTGGTCCCCATCTACAGCGGTGACGCTCTGATTGGCTGCATCAATGCCGGGTTTTTCCAAGTCAACGAGCGCAGGACCCAGGCCCGCATCTACAGGGCCTGCCGCCACGCTCCCGCGCTGGACCGCGGGGAGGCGTTGAAGCTGTACGGGGAGGGGGTGCGGACCGCGGACGTGGATGTAGACAGCATGCTGATTGGCTTAGAGCTGCTGGCGGAGTACTTGGGACAGACCTACAGCATTTTGCAGAGCACCCACAGCGCGCCCCCGTCTGTTCGCAGCTACCTCACCTCCAGTGAGGACACCATTTTGACCCACGCCATGGAGTACATCCGCCTGAACGCGGGCGGCCACATCTCCGTAGCCGCCCTGGCTCAGTTTTGTCACTGTAGTGAGTCCTACCTCAGCCGCATTTTTAAGCGGCGGACCGGAGTGAACATCAATGTATATGTGAACAAAGTCCGTATGGAACTGGCGAAAAATCACCTGCTGCTGTCCAGAGAGAGTGTGGGCGAAATCGCCTCCCGGGTGGGGTTCAACGATCCAAATTATTTTTCCAGGGTTTTCACTCAGATGATTGGTATTTCTCCCACAGAATTTCGGAGGCGGTTCCAGCAGGAGCTGCCGTCAGACAAGGCAATCAGCGAACGCTGAATCGCAGAATGAACGTTCAATATAGAAACAGGGCCTGAATACGCCTCAAATAGAAGGATATCCAGGCCCTTTATGAAGATTTCTATGACTATATTTTCTTTCGCGATGTGATCGTCACTTTGCCGCTATCTTGGCCGGCTTGAGCGAAAACCTCGTTGCAAAACTGTTCAGCCCATTATATAATTAAGAAATAAGAAAAACCTGCCATGACAAGGGAATTTCGTGTGGTATTCATTTCCTGGACTGTCAACGGCCCGCGGGTTTGCGTGAAAAGAGGTTTACTATGAAGCTGCATGAGCTATTCGGCCAAAGCCGTACCATTTTCTCCTGCGAGGTATTCCCCCCAAAGAGGACCGCCCCGGTGGACAGCATCTATAAGACCCTAGACGGCCTGAAGGATATACGTCCTGACTTCATCAGCGTCACGTTTGGGGCGGGAGGTTCCCAGGTCAACCAGAGCACCCTGGAGATCGCCTCCCTCATCAAGAACCGGTACCACATCCCCGCCATGGCCCACCTGACCTGCGTGGCTGCCGGTAGAGAGGACGCGGACCATCTGCTGACCGAACTGAAAGAGGCGGGAGTGGAAAACGTCCTGGCCCTGCGGGGAGACGTGAACCCGGACTATCCCCCCAAAACCGACTTCAAGTACGCCAGTGAGCTGGTAGCCTACATCCGGAAGCGGGGGGACTTTGGCATCTCCGCCGCCTGCTACCCGGAGGGCCACCCGGAAAGCCCGGACCCCGTCAGCGATATCCGTCATTTGAAGGAGAAGGTGGACGCTGGAGCTCAGCACTTAATCAGCCAGCTTTTCTTTGACAACGACGATTTTTTCCGCTTCTTGGAACGGGCCCGTATTGCGGGCATCAACACGCCTATTGAGGCGGGTATCATGCCGGTACTATCCAAAAACTCCATCCTGCGCATGGTGTCCACTTGCGGGGCCAGCATCCCCAGAAAGCTCACCCGCATTTTGGCCAGGTACGGTGACCACCCAGGCGCCTTGCGTGAGGCCGGCATCGCCTACGCCATCGACCAGATTGCCGACCTGATCGCCGGCGGCGTGGACGGCATCCACCTGTATACCATGAACAACCCCGACGTAGCAAAGCAGATTGCCGGGAGCATTGCCTCCATTCGCAGCATCTAATCAAAGCTGTCCCAGCGGGAATGCGGCTGTCGTGGGGTTTTTAAGGATTTTATCGAAACGGTTTTCATATTCAAATCACTAAAAATGTCAGTAAGCGTCAAATGGAATGGAACTTATACAGCAGAAAAGCAACCGGCCATCGCAATTTTGCGGTGGCCGGTTACTTGCAGAATGACCGTACAAATAGTAATTTTTCACCCTATTAAGCTGGTCCCCCGACCGATTTCAAATCCGAACCTTTAACGTCATCTACAGCTAAACAAAAAAGGCTCTTCGGTAGAATGCGTGGGTGGCAAATTATACGAAGGTCCTCCATAGCAGTGGCTTCCGGTATTTTGATTGATGCATAAAGCAGGGCTGGACACAGCACTGAGCCACAAGGCAGCCAAGGGGGCTAACGCCCCTCTCTGCCAGGTGTTGCCTAATCCCAATTTTGAGACCCACGCAAACTACCGAAGCACCACAAAAAATGAAGATATTTTACAAGCCAGCAGAATCCTACGACTAGTATAATAGGATGGACAAGGAGGTATACCCTACTCCTACCCTAATTCACCCCCGCACTTTGTTGAGATACCGATAGATGCTTGCCGGAGAGGAGTGGAGCGCCGCGGCCACATGGGCTACCGCCCCCTTGAGCCGGAAGATGCTCCGCTGGTCCAGCTGAGCCACTATTGAGATCTTTTCCTCCTGGGTCAGCCGGTCAGCTGGAACACCGCCCGCCTCCAGCAGCTCTTCCAGCACGCTGTCTGCCGCCGAGATCACCGACCCATCAAACCGCTCCAGCTCATCTTCGGCGTTTTCCAGGATGTCGCTGCGGATGGCGATTTTATCCTCCATATAGGTATCTGGGTGGATGAGCTGGAACAGGTGGTTGGTGATGGCCTGGAACTCGCTGTCGTCAAAATTGAAGCACAGCATCCCGGTCAGCTCGCCCTGCCGGTCCCGGATATAGAAGGTGGAGGAGCGCAGGGGCCGGCCATCCCTGGCAATGCCATTGTAATTGATGCGATAGTCCAGCCCGTCAGCGTTATCGGCAATGGCCCGCTGGGCCGCAGAGGTGGGCGCAGAATCCAGATCCCGGCCGCTGATATCCCCGCGAACAATCGCCACCAGCGAGCATTGACCGCCCTGAATGTCATGAAGGGTGATCTCATAGGTAGGACCCACCACATGCCCCAGGAATTCTACCAGCTTGACAAACTGTTTGAGTGTGGAGCGGTTCATTGCCTCACCCCATTCTTTCGGAAATCCTCCAATGATTTATTATTATATCATGGGACACAAAAAGAAGCAATAATCAAAAATTTTTATAATGAGATAAAAATTATCATCCAGCCAGCAGAATATCAAAATGTCAAAAGAATATTTAGGCCATTTAGTCTGTTCTTCACAAATACAGCTTGACAATGCCGGCACATAATGATAAAATAATTCTCGTACAAGGTGCCGTCCGCCAGTCAGGTGCTGCTTGATGACCGGGGTATCCTCACATTCAGAAGGAGGTTTTTACTATGGAAAAGTACCCGTTGAATGTCCCTACCCCCCAGCATTGTGCCTTTGCGGTGCGCAAACTCCCCGTCGTCACTGTGGAACAGCGTGAGCGCGCCCTGAAGGCCACCCATTATAACGAGTTCGCGTTCCCCGCGGGCATGCTGACTGTGGACATGCTCTCCGACTCCGGCACCACGGCCATGACCAACCATCAATGGGCCGGCCTGTTCCTGGGTGATGAAGCCTACGGCCGCAACACCGGTTATTACGTGCTGCTCGACACCTTCCGCGATATTTTCGAGCGCGGCGGCGAAAAGAACTGGAAGAAGATCATCGACCTGGTCCGCACCGACTGCCAGGATGTGGAAAAGATGATGGACGAGGTCTACCTCTGCGAGTACGAGGGCGGCCTCTTCAACGGCGGCGCCGCTCAGATGGAGCGCCCCAACGCCTTCATCATCCAGCAGGGCCGTGCTGCCGAATCTGTGCTGATGGAGCTGGTCAAAAAGATCCTTTCTGAGCGTCATCCCGGCAAGGTGTTCACCATTCCCTCCAATGGACACTTCGACACCACAGAGGGCAACATCAAGCAGATGGGCTCCATCCCCCGCAACCTTTACAACAAGGAGCTGCTGTATGAGATCCCCGAAGGCGGCCTCTACGAGAAAAATCCCTTCAAGGGCAACATGGACCTGGAGAAGCTGGAGCAGCTGATCCAGACCGTGGGTCCCGAGAATGTGCCCCTGGTCTTCTCCTGCATCACCAACAACCCCGTCTGCGGTCAGGCAGTCGCCATGGCCAATATCCGGGCCGTCAGTGAGATCGCCCACAAGCATGGCATCCCCTACGTGCTGGACGCCGCCCGCTGGGCCGAGAACGCCTATTTTATCAAAATGAACGAGCCCGGCTATGAGGACAAGTCCATCGCTGAGATCGCCACCGAGATGTTCTCCTACTGCGACGCCTTTACCATGTCCGCCAAGAAGGACGGCCATGCCAACATGGGCGGGATGCTGGCCTTCCGGGACAAGGGTCTGTTCTGGAAAAATTTCTCCGACTTCAATCCCGACGGCACGGTCAAGACCGACGTGGGCGTTCTGCTGAAGGTGAAGCAGATCTCCTGCTACGGCAACGACTCTTACGGCGGCATGTCCGGCCGCGACATCATGGCGCTGGCTGTTGGCCTCTACGAATCCTGCAACTTCCACTACATGGACGAGCGCATCAAGCAGGTGGAGTACCTGGCTCAGGGCTTCTACAAGGCCGGTGTCAAGGGTGTGGTGCTTCCCGCCGGCGGTCATGCCGTGTATATCAATATGACCGAGTTCTTTGACGGCAAGCGCCCCCATGAGGCTTTCGCCGGTCAGGGCTTCTCCCTGGAGCTGATCCGCCGTTACGGCATCCGCACCTCCGAGCTGGGCGATTACTCCATGGAGTATGACCTGAAGACGCCTGAACAGCAGGCCGAGGTGGCCAACGTGGTCCGATTCGCCATCGACCGCAGCCGGCTGACCCAGGAGCACCTGGACTATGTTATCGCCGCCGTCAAGGCCCTTTACGAGGACCGCGAGAACATTCCCAATGTCCGCATCGTCTGGGGCCACAACCTGCCCATGCGTCACTTCCATGCCTTCCTGGAGCCCTATCCCAATCAATAATCGGGAGGGGACGGCCCATTTCTGAAAGGAGACCTACGTGGAAAACATTGCCATATTGGGATTTGGCTGTGCCGGCTACCACTGCGCCAAGACCCTCCGTGCCCATGGATTTCAGGGGAATATCCACATTTTTTCCGACACCGACCTCCCGCCCTATAACCCCATGCTCACCACTTATTTTGCCGGGCATCGGCTCCCGTGGGATGGACTGTTTCCCTTCGGCAGCCTGAGCGGCATCGCCAGTTCCCTGCGCCTGACTCTTCATACCAATTCGGCGGTGGAACGGCTGGACTGCCAGGGCCGCACCGTGCGTCTGGCCAGCGCAGAGGTGTTCTCCTTTGACGCAGTGCTCATCTCCACCGGAGCCCGCGCCTTTGTGCCGCCTCTCCCCGAGCTGCCCCCAAAAAACGTCTATGTCATGCGCACCCCCGCCGATGCGCTGGCCCTTCGGGAGCATCTGGACCGGGGGGACATCAGGCAGGCGGTGGTGGTTGGCGCCTCTATGGTCGGTATCAAGGCGGCCGAGCTGTTCCAGCGTGCGGGCTGCCGCTGCATCATGGCCGACCTGGCCCCCTCTCTTTTCCCTCTGGCCGCCGTTCCCGAGGTGGCCTGGGAGCTGGCCCGCCGGGTGGAGGAGAAGGGCGTGGAGCTAAAGCTCGGCGTGGGGTTGTCCGCCATCCGGGACACGGGGCAGGGTCTCAATGTTCTCCTTGGCGAAGAGTGCATTCCCGCCGATGCCGTGGTCCTCGCCATCGGCACCCGGCCAAACCTGGATTTCCTGGACGAGACCGGGCCCAGGGTGGATCGAGGGGTCCTGGTCAATGAGCGGATGGAAACCTCCATCCCCGGCGTTTACGCCGCAGGAGACTGCGCCAGCGGCTGCGACATCCAAAGCGGCCGTCACCAGATCATCGGTCTGTGGGCCAACGCCGGCTGTCAGGGAACTGCCGCCGCCGAGGCGATGCTCTCCCTCCCGGTCGCTTACCCCGGCACCCTGCCCCACAATATCACCCATTTCATGGACATGGACTTCATCGGATTTGGAGACGTTCATGCCCAGGGGGAGGTCATCCGCTACCGCAGCAGCGATTTTTTCCTTTACGCTGTCCGGCGGGAGGGGAAGCTGGCCCTGGTCAACATCATAGACAACCACATCATCAGCGGCGTCATCAAAAGCTTTATGTCCCGCAGATTCCTGGGCTGTCAAGAGCCCATTGGCGCCATGCAGCGGGTCATCCTCCTGCGCAGCGGGCTGAACGAAGACGTCATTCATCTGCTGGAAAGCGCCGAAATGGAAGGAGGCCTTGCCCATGGATAAAAAGGAGCGCCTGCTCAAGGCCAAGATCCCCGGCCCCGAGACAGGCATTGAAGTAAAGCCCACCATTTGCGATATCTGCTGTCCCTCTTTCCACTGCGGCATCGACGCCTATGTGAAGGATGGAAAGGTCGTCAAGATCGAAGGCACTGCGGACCATCCCGTCAACCACGGCCTGCTCTGTCCCAAGGGGCTGTCCAATCGCCAGTATATCTACCGGAAGGATCGGGTCCAGACCCCCCTGCGCCGGACCGGCCCCCGGGGAGCGGGAACCTTTGAGCCCATCTCCTGGGAGCAGGCCTATGCCGAGATCGCCCAAAAGCTCAACACCATCAAGGCAGAGAGCGGGCCGGAAAGCGTTTTGTTCTACTCGGGATACTCCAAGTGGTACCGCCCCTTCCTTCACCGGCTTGCCTATTCCTTCGGCTCACCCAATTTCCTCACCGAATCCAGCAGCTGCATGACCTCCACCTTCCTCAACTGGTGGGTCACCACCGGAAACCCCATGTGCTCCTCCGATGTGCAGAACGCCGGCGTGTTCCTGGGCTGGGCCTTCAATCCGTACTATTCCCGCCATCTGGCCGCCCTCAATGTGGAAAAGCGGAAAGCGGAGGGCATGAAGGTCATCATCGTAGACCCCCGCATCACCCCCGCCTCTCTCAAGCTGGCCGACATACACCTGCGTCCCCGAACGGGCACGGATGGAGCGTTGGCCCTGGGGCTTGCCCATATCCTGATCCGGGACGGGAAAACCGACCAGGATTACATCCAAAAATATGTCCACGGCTATCCGGAGTTCGCCGCCTATGCGGCGCAGTTCACGCCGGCCCGGGTGGAGGAGCTCACCGGCGTTCCCGCCGGACAATTGGAGCAGGCCGCCGCCATGATCGCCGGCAATCTGCCCCTCGCCATCAACGAGAGCGCCGCCCCCCTGGCCCACCACCGGAACGGCTTCCAGAATTACCGGGCCATCATGGCTCTCTCGGCCATCCTGGGCTGCTTTGACCGCAAGGGCGGCCAGATCCCGATCCAGTTCAGCTACAACTATCTTGCCGGCGGTTTCCCCACCAGGGAAAACCAGTTCGTCATGGCCCATTATGACCGGGTAAAGGCCCCCGCCGTGGGCGCGGAACGGTTCCCCATCTGGAACGACTTCATCCACGAGGCTCAGGCCAACGACCTGTCCCGGCAGATTGAAGAGGGCCGGCCTTACCCCATTCGGGCTATGTTCGGCGTGGGCATGAACTACCGTATCTCCCCAGACGACGAGAGGCTGAAGCGGAATCTGCAGAAGCTGGACTTTTTAGTCAACACCGAGCTGTTCCTGACCGATACCTGCAAATTCTGCGACATTGTCCTGCCCGCCTGTACCTCCTTTGAGCGCAGTGAACTCAAAAGCTATGGCGGAGGATATCTCCTCTACACCAAACCGGTCATAGATCGACTTTATGACTCCAAGCCGGACGTGGAGATCCTCTGTCAGCTGGCACAGGCCCTTCAGCTGGACGACGAGCTGCTCCCTCTGGGGCCTGAGGCCTGTCTGGAATACATCCTCCAGGACCTTCCTGTCTCCCTGGAAGATTTGAAGGCCGCAGACAAACCGGTAAAGGTCCCCGGTATTCCCCCCTATGTCCCCGGCACGATGCTGGAGCATGGACTCAATACCGCCAGCGGCAAATTTGAGCTCTATTCCCTGGCCATTGCGCGGCACCCCGGGTTCGACCCCCTGCCCACCTACCGTCCGCCCTATGAGGACCGCCCGGATGAGGACCTGCCCCTGGTGCTCTCCTCCTCCCCCCGGATGCCGAATGCTCTGCACTCCCGGCTCCACAAGGTGCCCTGGAATCGCTCCCTTCGTCCGGAGCCCACGGCGGACCTCAGCCTGCAGGACGCCGCTGCTCTGGGCATTTCTCGAGGTGACCTGATGGAAATATCCTCCCACCGGGGTTCTATCCGGGTCAAGGCCAATCTAACCCACAAGGCCGAGCCGGGCGTGGTCTGCCTTTATCACGGCTATGCCGAGGCGGACGTCAATACCCTCACCGATAACGAGATTTTGGACCCCTATTCAGGATTTCCCACCTACCGGGAAACCCGGGTCCGCGTAAAAAAGGTGTAGCTTATGGAAAAGATGATCTTTGATTTCGATCCTTCCAAATGCACCGCGTGTCAGGCCTGTGTCATGGCCTGCTTCGACCAAAACGACATTGATGTCGAAAGCGGCCAGCACCCTTTCCGCAGCGCCTCCGAATTGGAGCCCCAGGGCCAGGGGATCCCCCGGTTCAGCTTTCTCTCCGTTGCCTGTATGCACTGCAGCGACGCCCCCTGTGTCATGGGCTGTCCCTCAGCCTGCCTCTACAAGGACGCCGAGAGCGGATTGACCCTTTTCGATAACGCCAACTGCATTGGCTGCCACTCCTGTGCCATGGCCTGTCCCTTCGGCGCACCCTCTTTTGATGGGGATGGCAAGATGGTCAAATGCGACGGCTGTGTCGAGCGGCTGCGCCGGGGCATGGTCCCCGCGTGCGTCCGCGTCTGCCCCAGCGGCGCCCTTACCTGCGTACCCGAAAGCCAGTACCACCAGCTTCAAAGTGAAAAGTCCCTCCGCGCCCTGTCCCAACAGCTTTTGTTGAGCGGCTTTCCCACCCTGTAAATAGACGGTCCGTATCCGCGCCTTTTAAAAAGAGACACGAGAAAGGATAGTTTTGTATGAGCGAAAGCAAAAAGTTGGAGTTCCGGTTTGGGCTCTTTGGAAAATTGATCCCCCTTTTGGTAGCCATCGCCTTTATTATCTATGCCGCCGTCAACGGTTCCAACGTCAACGGCTATGTGGTCGCGTTCTTCATGGCTGTGATCCTTGGCACCGTTGTCGCCAAGGATGAGAAGGCCTATGGCCAGGCTATCGTCTCCGGCCTGACTAAGCCCATGTTCCCCGTCATCGCCCTGGCCGTCATTCTGGCCGCCATCTCCGGCAAGCTGATCTCCGGCAGCGGCATGGTCCAGACCATTGCCGCCTACGCCGTGCAGGCCGGCTTCACCGGGAAGCTGTTTGCCGCGGCCACCTTCCTGATCACCTGCCTGCTGGCCTTCTCCACCGGCACCTCGGTGGGCACCTATATGGTGGTCATCCCCATCTTGTTCCCTGTGGGCGTCATGACCGGCGTTTCTCCCGTCTACATGATTGGCGCCATCGTCTCCGGCGCAGCCTTCGGCGATAACCTGGCCCCTATCTCCGACACCACCATCGCCTCGGCCACCACTCAGAACGCCGAATTGGGCAAGGTCGTGCGCACCCGGCTCAAGTATTCCATCCCTGCCGCTCTGGCCGCCTTCGTCTGTTTCCTGCTCTTCACCAAGACTGAGGCCGCCTCCGCCGCGCTGGAAGCCGCTCAGGTCGCGCCCAAGCCCCTCTCTCTGGTGATGCTGGCGGTGCCCATCGTCATTATCACCCTATGCCTGATGCAGAAGCATCTGATCACCGCTCTGGCCTGGGGCGCCATCGCAGGCATCGTCGTCGGCCTGGTCAGCGGCATCTATACTTTCTCTTCCCTGTTGAACTTCCCCGGCGGTTTTGCCGTGGCCGGCCTGCTCACGGAAGCCATCACCGGCTGCATGGGCACCGTGGCCATGCTGATCGCCGTGTTTGCCCTGCTGGGCGTCATGGAGGCCAGCGGCCTGTTCGAGGACATCGGCAGGGCCCTGACCGGCTTTGCCAAGGGACCTGCCAGCACTGAGGTCACCATCATCGGCTGCGTCGGCCTGCTGAGTATGATCACCGGCGTCATCTCCGTGGCTATCGTGGCTATGGGCGATCTGGTGAAGGATCTCGGCGAGAAAAATGACCTGGATCCCTATCGCCGGGCTAACCTGATGGACTGTACCGGCTGTGTGTTCTGTTTCCTGGCCCCCTGGACCGTCCACTGCGTCATCCCCGCCATGAAGGCCGCTGAGTTCGGCGAAGCCTTCGCCGTGGCTCCCGCCTCGATCCCCCTCGTGAACTTCTACTCTCTGTCCATGCTGGTCATCCTGGTCGTCTCTGTGATCACCGGCTATGGCAGGAAGAGCAAGTAGGTTCTCTTTGACAAAAGCCTTCAAACAGGATAGGGTCGCAAAAATACCGGGTGACAGGTTCACCCGGTATTTTTATCGCCGCCCTCAGATAGCCTTGGAACCGAGGTGAGGTTGTACGGAAAGTGCACACAGGGCGCTGATGAGCGTCCTGCTGGACACGGTCTACACCCGAGGACTTGTGTCAAAAGCTGGGTGGCAGGGTTATAGGTATCAACAAGGGAGAAAAAGGAACCGGCAGCCGTAGTAAAATACGGCAACCGGTAGCCTTGGCTGTTTCCACAGTGGAGTAAACGGCCGCGCTGGCATCAGCGCCCTTCGGCGTGTTGGATAACAGCCAGTTCTTCCGCCCCACTGCAAAGGGGCGTACAGCCCGCTCCGCCCGGTTGTTGGACAGCTCCAGCCGCCCGTCCAAGAAAGACGTTCATCAGCCAGCCCTCCTGGTTCACGGCATTGGTCAACGCCGCGCCGAACATACTTTTCGGCACGGGATTCTTCTCGTATTCCGTTTTGGCCCAGACAAAGAATTTCTCCGCCACTGGTTTGGACTGTTCCAGACGGGCCTGGTGCCGCTCCTGGAAAGAGAGGTTTTGTTCCGTAAAACCGCTTTCCAGCCGGAACAGCTTATCGCAGTAGTCCACACCGATCTTTGCCGGGGATCTGTCCCGCAGCTCTTGGGGCAGGCTTTTCAGCGTATCGGTAAACTTTCTGCGCATATGTGCCCAACAGCCCACCACTGTGATCTCCGGCGGCAGCTTGCAATGGCAGACCTCGTACCCATCGGTATGCAGCAGGCCGGTAAGCCCTTCCAAAAAGCGGCCGGCACATTCTCCCGCCCGGCTGGGCTGATAATCGTACAGCACCACAGGATGCCGGGTGTCTCCCGAGGTGCGGTATACCAACACATAGCTCCTCTGCCGGGCCTTTCGTCCCGGCTCTTTCAGCACCATCAACGTGGTCTCATCGGCGTGGAGAATCTCATTGGACGGCAACTCCCGCCGTAACATCTGGACGAACTCCGCAAGCCACCGTTCGTGGGCTGCCATAATCCAGTTGGCCATAGTCTGCCGGGAGATGGGGACGCCGATCCGGGCCAGCTCCTGCCGGTACAGGGGCAGCGCCCCGCCGCACTCCGGGCATACCCGTTCCTTCTCCGACAGCTCATGGGCCACCTGCTCCACAGGCAGGCCGGAGAAGTCCATCTCCCGTTTCCCCACCCGCTTCCGCCGCTGATACGTGATTTGCTCCAGGCCAGGCTCCGTCACTTTGGGAGCCGCCAGCTCCTCCGCCTCGTTGAACAGGCTGAGCTGCTCCGAGAGCACCTGGGTCTGCTCGCTGGACGTGCTAAATTTCTGCCCCCGCGTCAGGCGAAGCTGCTGGGTCAGCCACTGCGTCGTCGCAAAGTCCGCTTAGTTCCGTTTCCGCCTACGGCGAAAACTGCACACGCTCCCCTGCTCCTCTTTTCCCCGCCGAGCCCGCCTTCGCTGGGCTTCGGCGGGGCCCCTTTGCTGCCAGTTCAGAGACGCGATCTCGGCCTCTTTTTTTGTCAGCAGCGCCTGCCATTCGGCGGCGTCTTTCCATCTCTGTTTCATATCACGATTATATATCAAAAGGGCTGTGATTTCAAGTATCACAGCCCTTTTTGTGTCTTAAACAGTACAATGGATCTGCTCAGAAGATACTCGAACTCCTTCTCGCTGATCTCCAGCGTTTCCCCTGTCTGTCCCTTCGGTCAGGGATAAGTCCCGCTCTGCGCCCGCCGCTTCCCCCGCAAAAATCTCTGCCCGTCCCATTTGATATACTTTAACATGGAACCTGTCCCATCCCGGAATACGTACACGCTGCCGTCATAGGGATCCAACTTTAGATGATGCCGCACGATGGCCGTCAGCCCGTCCAGCCCTGTGTGAAGTGTACCCCAAGTCAAGGACAAAGAGAGTTTATTGTCTTCAATAAAAAGTGGGTGAAAAAGTTATTTGTTGGTTTTAGAGCAATTCTCAAAATAAGCAATAACCAGCGCAAGAAAACCAGCCAGCGCAATCATCGGCGGAGACTTGGTCAAG